>JAABVA010000049.1_pt1 | contig 144058 bp, 141 predicted proteins | sample 5560331 | NCBI WGS metagenome assembly JAABVA01 (sample SAMN12812661, study PRJNA571458) | rock metagenome | isolation source: Antarctica rocks | place: Antarctica: Victoria Land, Mt New Zealand sud | collected 2016-01-07 | reverse complement strand
ACCAAGGATGCTACAAGATGCTGGCTCCTCGAACTACCGAATAATCGTCGCCACCACGAAGGGCCTCAGAGCAGTAGCGAAGATGATGATGAAAACGAAGCTCTTGAAGCAATTTAGAGTGGCTAGGACACTCGTTCTCTAACGTGCGGTCAACGCGAACAAATTTGGTACATAGTCTCAAAACTCACTGTTTCGGCTGCGTGAAGCAGCCGTGTAGACTGCGAGTGGTTTTCTACCCCAGAGAGTTTTGTCCACTCGATACAGATAGCATAGAGTCCCCCATGGGTCGGCCTAACCGATGTCACAAGGGTGTATGAATTTATTATTATTATTATTACTATTATAAACTAGTATAAAGCTGATGTTGACACGCTAGTGATTTAACGCGTCTTCATGAGTACAAGATTCTCAACATGTTTCATCTTCTTTCTTCTTTAGCTTTAAACTTCTAGTTAAAATACACTCATATAATTCACTTTATGCAGACTCATAACAATTACATGCAGAATGATTGAGCAAAATAACTTTCAATGATTAAATTCAGCAAGAATTTCAATATTTTCTTAATCATCTCAATGATTTCATTCTACTTTAATAAAGAGTTTCACTCTTGAATGAGTTTTAATTTAAATACAACTGATTACAAGATAACTTATGAACATCTTGAAGTTAGAAAAGTCGATGATATTATCATTTGAATGAAAGAACTTCTTATCTTCAATCATCAACAATTGAAAAAGATGAAGCAAATCATCAAAGTTCAGATCAGTAAACATAAATGAAACATTATTTATAAAGTAAATGACTAAGTTTGATTATTCTTCAAAAACATTAAAACAACAAGATCATGCAAAGATTTGAAAGATAAACAGTTAAAACTTTATCAAATCACTGTCAAAGTTGAAATTTTCTATCATCTTCATTTATTAATAAGTATGAAACAGCTGCATTTAATGTTCAGTTCAAAGTTATTATGTTCTTATTTCAATGATTTTTTATCAGAACAACATTCAAAATCATTTAAATTTCTCACTATTAAAGATGATAAATACTGAAAAATAAATGATATTTTGAACTTTAAATGTTATTAAAATCAAATACAATACAAGATAAAATGAACAGAATTAAATTGAAACAACAAATGATATTATGTTGATAAAGAAGAATTCAATGACTTCAAAAATGTTTTGATTGAATTTCATAAGCTTTATTCAAACAAATCACGCTAGCGTTAATTTGAATTAACTCTTTATTAATTAATCAATCAGAATTTCGCAAATTTGAGTCTGTGAAATCATGATTAATCAGACAAGTGAAATGAAACAACATTCTGTTGCAAGTGTGCACTTTAAGTTAGTTTAACATAAATCAAATTAGTTTAACATAAACTAGTATAGAACTGATGTTAACACGCTAGTGATTTAACGTGTCTTCATAAGTATAAATCTTCAACGTGTTATATCTTCTTTCTTCTTTAGCTTTGAACTTCTAGTTAAAATACATTTATATAATCAACTTTATGCAGACTCATAACATTAATTCAAAGCTCATTAATCTTGATATTAATATGTAGATGATACAAAAACAAGCTATATACACAACTTAAATCAAAAGTTGAACTCAGAAATTTTGACAGCAGAATCTTGATTCAAAATCAGAAATTTCAATAGAATTAAAACAGAAGAACATGAACGCATTGTTTTAAATTAATTCTTTACTGAGTTCATCATCAAAAGCAGTACTTGAACTTAGAAAGTTCAATAAAGTATTACTCGTTGCTTGAACTTAGAAAGTTCAATAAAGTAACATCAGAATCTCGATCAGCAATTTTCTACTCATTCAATGATTAGAAGTACAGAATCAAAATCAGTGAGCATTGCTTATTACAACTTTCAAAATGTTAAAAGAAAATCACTTCTATCACAAAATTGAGCAGCATCAGAAGAAGAAAAAGACATGAATGCAATGTTGAACACAGAAAAAGAGAACATGAATGTATTGCTCTTTGTTTATAAAATGATTAAGATCAGCATTAATGAAGAGCTGAATGCTTAAATAACAGTTAATAAAACAGATGACATCATCATTTTTATTAAGTACATGCTTCATCAGCATGATATTGAAATCAAGATTCACAATGACATGATTTAAATGTTAGAAAATGTCAACAAAATAAACATCATGTTGAAGATTATACAGACGCGTCTGCAGAAAGAAAATAGAAACAAGAACATGATTATACATTATTTAAAAGTTGTATCAAGTCAATAAAGTATTTCAACTTTTGAAAATTAATTCTCAAAGTTAATCAAGTTACTTAACTTATCTTTGTTTAAAGATTCAATGCAGAATGTAAATAATTAACTGTTTTGAATGCAAAACAATTTGAAGATAAACAAAAATCATTTTTCTATCAAAGAGTTGAAGATTGCATACATTGAAAGTTAAGTCAATGAAGTTGCAATCAAACACATAATACTTTGAATGAGAAACTAGACTGATTACGTCAAGTCGAGTATTCAAGTTTGAATCAAGTACTCAACTTGAAAAGTGTCAAGTTAAATTGAAATTTTTTTGAAAAAGTGTTAAGTCGAGTTGAGAAGTTGAATTTGACAACTCAAGTTGAATTGAGAAGCTTGACTCAACAACTCGATCTGAAAACTTGATTTGACTCGACAAGATATTAAATAGATGTAAATAGCTTGATTGAACAGTCTACATGATTTTTCTTCATGACTTTCTACCATGTTTTTCTGTCATGACTTTCTATCAAAGTCAAACAATCTTCATGTTTTTTTGTCATGACTCTCTATCAAATGATCTTCATGTTTCTCTTCATGTTTCTCTTCATGTTTTTCTTTATGTTTTTCTTTATGACTTTCTATCAAACGATCTTCATGTTTTTTCTTCATAACTTTCTATCAAAAAGATAATGCAAAAAGATAATGCAAAAGTCGAAAAATTTTCTATATTTAACTCTCTTAATGTCAAGCTCAAGTTCTTGACGAATCAAGTTGAGTTGATTCAATTTTCAGTCGAGTCGAGTCACGTTGAATTGAAAATATACGTAATTTGACTCAAGTTGAGTTGAAAATGTGAGCAACTCAACTTCAAATCAAGTTGAATTCAAAATGTCAACTTGAAACTCAACTCAATAATAAATCTATGAGAAACATGTTTCTTAACTCATTTTTAGAAGTTGAAGAAATATTGTTGATCATAAATAAAATGCATGATAATCTCAATTGTCATCACATGACTCAACAACAGTTCATGAAGCTGTATCAGAACAGAATTTTCTTTCATGAATTTTGAATGAAATTTCAGAGATTTAGTGCAGAATTAAAATACAATAACGAGATTCTACTGAATGATCTTCAGCATAAGATCAGTTCAAATCTTCAGCAAGCAATGATTAATGAATAAATCACGAATTTGAATAAGTTTGCTGACATTTGCATGCAAGTTGATGTTCAATTGACTAAATTGAATGCTCGATCAATCATCAAAGCATCGATAATACAAGCAGCTCATCATGTCATCAGCACATCATTTGTTCAGCTCATGACATCAACATCAACTTCTTCATGAAAGAAACTCAGAATATCAAATCTCGATCTCATTCAGAAAGAGTTGTTTAAGAAAGAACTCAGATAAAACATAAAATTTGTATGCAATTTCTGCTCAATTAGAATTCTGACATATATTTATAACTTTAATAGTCTTTTGAATGCAATCTTTGATAATAGTGCATGTAGAAGTTATTGCATGAAATTTTGATGAAATTTTGAAGGTGATAAATGAATCACAAATATAAAGGTTTAGTTGTGCATGATCGTAAAGCACTAAGCGAAGAATGAGCTTAGAATGAGGCACGAATAATGTTGTAAAGAATAATAAGTTGCATGAGTTAATCGCTTGCGCGAAAGGAAAATAAATATAAGCACAGTAGGTTCGGGGACTAAATATCGCGAGAGTAGCCTTGAAAGTTTCCCAACCTTCTGAGACGAGGTCTGTGCTTATGCGCAGGCCTAGAACGTTACGGTTAATCTGACATGTTTGTTACCAACAAGCTAACGCACAACCATTAGACGCGCTCGAGTCACAATTGACTAAGAGGCAACTTTGGCGACATACCAAACGAGACAATGCTGCCTTCATCAGCTTTGCCTCGTCCAACACGCTACGCTCTGGGCATAATCTATCATTTCCCTGAAGGTGTCTGGCGAGCGCTCCGCGTTGCAGGAAAAGCTGCTAAAGCGTGCACCTCAATTCGCAGGCTTAAACGACGCCCTTGTTCAGATCTGGAAGAGGAAGTACTGGGAATTGATCGCCATCAGCATATATATCTACCTCATCTAGTATTCTAAACTACATGTTCTATCTTTGTGTGTCTGCATTTGAACCTTGACCGCAGCAAGCCTTTTGGCCGGTCGAGCTGCTTATTCGTCCGAACATCGATTCACAGCACCTCCGATCCATGTTGCCAGATACGTATCGAGCTTCTTCAGCACAGTCTCAGCGCAATTATCATTTTAGGTTTATACCCGCTGCTAGAGCCCTCAGCACGAGCGTTTTAAGTCAAGTTGCACCGTACTTGGCCACGAGCCTATTTTAACGGCTTTCCCCTCGCTCAGGCGTGAGGGTCACGAAGATGTTTTTCATGGAACGCTGAAATAACCACTAACCCGACAACCTCATCTCTGAGCTCTGGACTAGCTAAGATGAGTCCGCAAATGATCCTGACCAATGCTGTTACTTCAGTGAAAAGCGAGCCGCTGTACAAAAGCCCTCCCTCCTCGATCTCGGACCAGTCTCAACCCGAGGCAGAGATCTCAAGAGGTCGACGGCAAGACAGGGAGCGAAGCTTTACATTGAAGGCCGACGAAGACAGCGGTGACGAAAAAACAAACGGACAGAACTCTCCGTTCAGTGGAAAACTCCGAAAGAGAAAGCGGAGCAGAAAAGGATTGGATAAGAATTTCCCATGCCCGACTCTAGGCTGTGGCAAGAGTTATTCGAGAGCTGAACATCTATATCGACATCAGCTGAACCGTGAGTCTTTCGCTCCCTATCACGTCCGTTCTAGATATTAAGCTTGAACCAGACACCCCGAAGAATATCTATTACTGCGATCACGCTGGGTGCGAGCGACATTTTGTTAGGCAAGATCTCTGTGCTCGACATATGGAACGCCATACCGCCCGCGGCTCGCACTTGCAAAGAAAGGAACCTTACCTATACAACGCTGACCATGGGTCCACTATTTCATCGCCTGTTGGCGGTCATCAAGACCAACCAGATCATCTGTTTCGCCCATCACCTGCTCACGCAGTGTCGTTGAGTAGTATTCCTAGGAGTAACACGGCTCCGCTTGTCATACCCCTGGACGTCAATTCTATGCTCGGCCGATTGGGCGAGTCTCAGCAGTTGCGCTCCCATAATACCACACCACTGGGGATTCGTACCATGTCTCCACAGTCATACAATCCTTCCGTGAATCCGGATTACGCCTCGATGACTATGCTTAATAGATCTGATCGGGATGAGCAATACTACTCTAGCTCTAATGTTAGAGAATATGATGTATGTGGTACGGTGAGGAATTTGTCTGTCTCAAGCTTTGATACAAGTCAGCGGCATAACAGTTTCGAATCTGCCCACTCGCAAAAACCCATGGTCTCGGACTCTCGAGCCAGCACGCATACACTGACTAGTCCTACCAACTGGCGCAGTTCTTCGAACTTCACACACACAGCACCGCCATCTCATATGTACAACCCTCTACCACAAGGACAGCAAAACACCGACAACGGTTTGTATACGTCGCATCAGAATTTTCCACCAATGTTATCTTTACCCCCTCCTGTATTTCCTTCTATCGCTCAGACACCAGCAATAGCATCCAAGATGGGCTACACTAGCGCCCCAACGCCTCCGACCCAAGTGCAAGCTCCTACGAGTATAGAAGTACCCGGTTCAGAGGGTGTGGATCATACGCTCACTGACCATAACAGAGCTGTATATACTGTGCCCGTATTTGCAGGCGACGGTTACAGTCGATCTCCATTTGCTATGGCTGACGACTTTGCCGCGTGGCTTTTCGGTGACCCGCACCTGAACAATGCGTCCTCCGGCGGTCTTCGACACGATCCGACGTCGCTTGGAGGGCCTAACTCTATGGATGATTCTGGAAATACCTCGCGCCTGCCATACGGAGTCGACGATGGGTCAGTGAATGGACAATTCGGACAATCGATACCGCCTCAACATCCAATGTCTGTGACCAGTATCTTGGATCTAGCCTTACCACAGCCCATCCTTTCCGAAGAGAAGCGGCAACAATTACTTGACTTGATTGTTAGGCGATTTTATGAAACAGATCGAGCTCCTGTTCGAAAGCAGAAGGAGGCCTTTCTGGGTGGCGATCGCGATGAGCCGAGTCACGTTCTGAGTCTTCGAATGATGCAGACTTACATCGGTTCATATTGGTACCATTTCCACCCGCAGATGCCGATACTGCACAAGCCCACATTTTCTGCGGATAATGCCCAGAATTTACTACTGATTGCTGTGATTGCGATTGGTGCATCTTGTCTCGACAAAGTCCACGGCCTACCCGTTACAAAGGCCGGCGCAGAGCTGTCGAATTTTTTGGCATGGCACCTCCGCGAAGAGATTTTCAAGGACGTAGACTTCATACCACCGGCGAAATTGTGGGTATTCCAGGCACTTCTTCTGCTTGAGATATATGAGAAGATGTATTCCACGCGACTATTGCATGAAAGGGCGCATGTTCACCACGGGACAACTCTAACGCTTTTGCGGAGAGGCAGCTCACTCATTGGCCGTTCAGGACTTGACTCACCACCAATGGTTAAGGACGAGATGACCGGTCAAACTGCCAATGGTGGTCAACTTACTTCTGCCACTAATACTCCGGATCAATGGTGGAACCACTGGATCATCAGTGAGGCCACTCGGAGAGTGGCATTCGCGGCCTTCATCATTGACTCCATTCACGCCACTATGTTTGGGCACGGAGCCACCATGGTCGCCCATGAGATGAAGTTACCCCTTCCTTGTGATGAATCCCTTTGGTCTGCCACTAGTAGTGCTGAAGTTGGTCGCATCGAACAGAACCTTCAAGCTAGCGGCGTCAAGCCTATCAGTTTTTTCAACGGACTCAAAAGCACCTTGAGTGGTAAAACTGTAAGGACAAATCCATTTGGTCGTACTGCTCTTATGGCCGGACTCTTGAGCGTGAGCTGGCATATGAACCAACGTGATGTACAAGTACGTGCTATTGGCGCAACTGCATTGGGCGGCAGGGAAAAGTGGCGGAGTGTTCTGACCAAAGCGTTTGACTTCTGGCGCCGGGACTTCGACCAGAGTGTAGGTAAGAGTTCAGGCCCAGCGCCTACTTCCTACCAGCCGCCAGGCAAACTTGACGAAGAAAACATATTTGAAAGCCGTACTGTTCTGCATCACCTCGCACACATGGCAATGCATGTTGATATTGTAAGCTGTCAGATATTCGCCAAGGCCGGTAGGTTACTAGGGCGCACGACTTTACCATCTGACTATGCCATCGCGCAAAGGCGAATCAAGGAGCATTGGGCTCCTAAACCTAGCGCTCGGGATGCAACATTCTTTTCTCTGAAGTTCCTCGCTCAGGTTTTAATCCCTGATGGAGCCAGCTCCCAGCATAGCCCTACTTCAATCAGGAATTTCGGACCTACAGGGTACTCAGCACGAGACGACTTTTTGTTGAACCGGCCCTGGGTTCTTTACTTTGCAGCTTTGATTGTCTGGTCTTATGGTTATGCCCTCGACGGAGCTCTGGCATCACCGCCGGACATGAGCACCCCAGAGCAACAAACATCCGACATGCGTTTGTTCCTTGCACGAGTTGGCGGAGTTGAAAAACCCGATGATCTTGAAACTACTCGAGACCGAAACGCTTGTATGGGCATGCTGTACATCTTACAGAAGATGTTTAGAGATTGTCGGTGGGAGCTGTTACACGAGGCGGCTAACCTGTTGGGCAACTGCATTGATATGTTGAGGGGCCTTGCTTGACATGGCGTGTGGTATGGCGAGGAACAAAGAGCGTATCTATTATACCCTTGTGGAGTCTACGGAGAACTACCAGGCATTCTGGCGAGTAAGTTTCAGTACAAATTGGTGGTATTTCAGCGAGGCGCTACTACTACTATGTCTTTGATTTTCTTATCATCTGAATCTACGAGGTAAAGTAAGTTCCCATGTGTGTATATAATGTACTTTACGGCCTGACGCCCTTTTGACTGGTCCCGAACCTTGATCATTCTAGGTAATCACCAATAAAATTTAGATGCTAATATGAATGCTCTGTGAATGTAAATACTGCTGTCTACTTTAGCCTCGACGTGCCTTATGTAGCTAAGGTTATCGTATCGTAAAGCTTTCAAGTAGATTAGTCCGTAAGGTAAGTAAAATGGCGTTACAATTGATATGTTAGATTACTAGTGTACGTAGTAAGGTATCTGACACAATGTAAGTACCTGGTATCATTAAACTAGGTAGCTTCCCCGAACTCAGGTGAAGTAATGTGCGTTACCTTCCCTTATTCACAATTTTGCCTTAAGTTTAGGTACCCTGCATTTTCTCTCATGCAATACACAATACAACATTGATAACATGGTACCTCCACGAATACGTGCCCTGGGAGAAGATTCGAGATCTGAAGCGTCCAGCACAAGAGACAAGCAGCCTAACGGGTTTGTCGCCTCAAAAAGCCGGCGGAACGGCAACTCCGCTGTCACCACTGGCAGTACTCTCAAAGATGTTACTGCAGCACCCATAACCACGAACCACCATCATGGTGGACACGACGGTACCAGTGGGGTATGATGAGCCCTCGAAAACATCTGCTGGGAAGGAATGCTTGCGCTTACTCTTCGCTATTGCCTAGATCAACTGGTCTACTTTCGATGTAACTGTTCTCCATGCCTACAGGCAAGCACATCGCTTAAACGTCCCTTCGGCCTTTAGCTCTCCTTTCAATGAAAGGGTCCTTACACGCTCTCGAATAGGGCAGTCATCACCAACAATGGCAGGACGCAAGGATAGTCGGAGAACCAGCAAAGAGCACCTGGCGCTGGCTGTTAGGAAGGACTTCAATGCGGCTATGATCAATGAGCCCGATGCTATTACTTCTTTTCTCTATGCGGCCCACAGTCAAGGTTGCTTTTGTCCTTTCGTGAAAGGTACTTCAAATGGTTGCTAACAAACGGTATAGAGAAGAACTTCCGGATGCGATTTGATCCGCTCAGGATAAAGTGAAATGTTTTTATAGGCACGGTCCCGATAATGAGCATACCGGCGTTTGGATTGACTCAGAAAGGTCAAGATGCTGAAGAGATTTCTGCGGTAAAGCTTCTGGATTTTCAGGGAGAGCATTACCTGTGCTTGGTGTTTCTAGCGTGTCACATGAATTGGAGCTTCCTCAATAATACCCGGTGTGCAACGCACTTATAAATCACAATCAAGACCCTCAAATTCCACGGTATGGCTACTGTGACCATTCGACAAAATAGGCATAAAGTCACAGTTGTTTAATTTGTTGTTCGGCGAACAGTCTTAGATAATCGTGCCTTGTGCCTTGTAACCGTGAACTAAGGTTACCTAGTATTCCCAAATTTACGTGTACCATAAAGTACCGAGCCGATTGGTTTTGAACGCCGTCAAATCTATTAGCTCCCGTTCTGGAACCCTATGGAAAATTATTGATGACCGGATGGGAATTATTGTTCTTGTCACAACAGACTCAGAGACCTTTCTGACAGCCGACGTTTAAGTACGAGCTTTGTGATCTGGACGTCTGTACGGCATTTGGAGAGGATGAATAGCATCGGGCATAATCTGCCCTACAAAATCGCCGTACCTGCACGCTCAATCTGCACGTCTACACCTTGCCAGAGGATCTGCATCGTACGAAAAGCACAGACAAGGACGATATACGATTTAAGAAGGGAAAGAGCTGTCTGTTTTCCTCGAAGATCATGGGAGGCTCGAAAATCGCTGACAGTCCGGCCGCCACGAAGGGTAAGTGACAAGTCCTCTCTATGGGCCTCCATTCATATACTAATTGTTTCTGGCGTCTTAGTTATTCCACGCCACGCCTGTCGCCTACGCGACAAAGAATCCCTATAAAGTTCTAAGTCTCGATAGCGATGCTTCGTCTTCCGAAATCAAAAAAGCATACTATGCTTTGGCGAAGAAATACCATCCTGATACGAACAAAGACTCGGGGGCGAAGGACAGATTTACAGAGGCACAAGCCGCCTATGAAATTCTATCCGACCCGAAGAAAAAGGAAACTTGGGATCAATACGGTGCGGCGGCATTTGATCAAGGCGCAGGGTTTGACCCAAGTGGAGGCGGTGGAGGAGGGCCGTTTGGTGGTGCCGCCGGAGGAGGCCCTTTCCAAGGCTTTTCAGGCGGCTTTGGAGCGGATATCAACTTCGAAGATCTGTTCGGGGCATTTGCAGGAGGGGGCAGGAGGGGCAGGGGCTCACGCCAATCACCATTCCAGGAAGAAGTTTTGGTTGGCCAAAACATCGAAGTACAAACGAACATATCTTTCATGGATGCAGCGAAGGGTTCGAGTAAAGATATTTATATCACACCACTCGTACCTTGTAAGACTTGTTCTGGAAATGGCATGAAGAAAGGCCAGTCACGATCAACTTGCAACAAGTGTGGCGGCACAGGCACGAGGGTTCAGTTTGTTCAGGCTGGATTTCAAATGGCTAGTACATGCGATAACTGTGCTGGACAAGGGGTGGTGGTTCCGCGAGGAGGAGAATGTCGCACCTGTAACGGAAACGGAGTCGTCAGAGAGCGCAAGACTGTTAATGTTGACATACCAGGAGGTATTGAAGATGGAATGCGCCTTCGGATCTCTGGGGAGGGAGATGCACCACCTACTGGCACGGCTGCGAATCCGAATGCGCGATCGTCACGAGGAGACCTCTACGTCTTCGTTAGGGTAGCCCCGGATACTAAATTTGGCCGATCTGGGGCAGATGTGCTATACACTGCTTCAATTCCGCTAACGACCGCCATTCTTGGCGGAGAAGTCAAAATCCCAACTCTAGATAGGGAAGCAAAGCTCAAAGTGGCCACCGGAACGGGAACTGGCGACGTAATAAATCTGAGTGGCATGGGAATGCCAAAGCTGGGTAGTCGAAAGAACGCTTCTGGAGATCTACGCGTTGAATTCAAAGTCGTTATGCCGAAATATCTTAGTGCGAATCAGCGAACGATATTAGAAATGCTAGCAGACGAGATGGGGGACAAAACAGCGAAACGAGTAATGAACGTTGGCAAGGCCAGGTATGGTTGATGCTGTATATCTTCAATGCTTGTTTCATGCTAACTGACAGTAATACAGCGAGTCTCGAGGAAGTACGAAAGCCACCACGTCAAAGCAGTCTGACCATTCCCACAAGGACGAAGGCTTCCTTAAAGCGGCGTGGCATAAGTTGACCCATCAGCACGACGACCTACCACCAGATACTTCCGCTACAGGAGCAAAAGTCGAGGACAAGAACGGGGAAGAGGAGTCTAAGAAAGCGGCAGGGTCTGGTTGATGGATTCTCCATTAGGGAGAAATTTTGGCACTTCTTGTGGGCTCTGGAACGTAAAGGCAATGGTATAGTAGGACCAAAGGACAAAGTGGCAATGGGGCATGGTTGTATGTTCGAATTTCAGCTGTAGATATATCCCGCGTCATAACTCGGTAACAGATTTGGGAGTTGTACAATATCAACGAGATACCCATCTGAGCCTATCCCTTAAACCAGAATGCATGTCTCTCAGAGGCGTGAAATCGTATCTGTGGACGTAGCCTTTGGCGCCGGCGCTTCCGGAGTAAAGAGTGGTAGCCTGGTAGGATATTGATTAGCTACTAACCTGAAGGTTCTTTCTGCTTGAAAAACTACGAAACGGGAGAATGTTTGCAAGAAGTCATCAATCAAGACCAGAATTTTTATGAAATTCCTTCGAGGTCTAGTACTCCGTACTACGGAGTAGGTAAGGTAAATAGAGTAATGTACTAAGGTAGATTGGGTAAGGTCAGGTAAGATAATAAAAAACCCAAGTCGAGAATATTTTACCTGGCGGGCCGAACTAATCTACATATTCTAAGCGCTGTATATTAAGGACCCGGACTGACGTGCATGTTTACAGGGTGATGGGTGTAGAATCACAACGCTCTCATCATGATCGCACGGCACATCAGATTGGACGAGCTTGACTCTACTCATCCACCTATTCGTGGAATGACTCACGAGAATAGGGATCCACCTTCCAACTGCTGAGCTCCGACAAGCAAGCAAACGACGTCGCTTTCACCGTGAGCTTCTTCGTAAGTGAAAGGGCTATAGTGGAGCCAAGCGATTCGAGGTTATTCGAGATTCCGGAGGCAATATGTTGCAACCGCCGATGATTTCAAGTCCGCTTAAGCAGACCAACGAAATCGACTGGGTGTCACCACTGAAGGCGTACATCAGGCAGACGTATGGCGACGATCCTGAGCGATATGCCGAGGAGTGCAATACACTCAACAGACTGCGGCAGGATATGAGGGGGGCGGGCAAGGATAGCGCGGCTGGCCGAGATCTGCTGTACAGGTATTACGGGCAGCTGGAATTATTGGATCTCAGGTTTCCGGTAGACGAAAATCACATTAAGATATCCTTCACATGGTACGTCTTGCCATTCTCCTAGCGTACCAAGATTCTCAAGAGAGCTGACGGCCAGAATTTACCAGGTTCGATGCCTTCACCCACAAGCCTACGTCGCAGTATTCTCTAGCGTATGAGAAAGCCTCCATCATCTTTAACATTTCTGCGGTTCTTTCATGTCATGCCGCTCATCAGAACCGTTTTGACGACTCTGGATTGAAGACTGCCTATCATTCTTTTCAAGCCGCCGCTGGCATGTTTACTTATATCAACGAGAATTTTCTGCATGCTCCTTCTACGGATTTAAGTCGAGATACAATCAAGACCTTGATTGATATTATGCTAGCCCAAGGTCAGGAGGTTTTTCTAGAAAAACAGGTTGCCGATGGGAAGAAAGTTGGACTGCTTGCCAAGCTTGCGAGCCAAGCAGCATATCTCTATGCTCAGGCCTCCGAGGGTGTTCAGGAGAACGTTACCAAGGGCATTTTCGATAAGCTCTGGCTACTTGTCGCCCAGGTCAAAGCTAATTACATGTCTTCTGTGGCCCAGTACTATCAAGCGTTGGCTGATGATGATGCTAACTCCCACGGAACAGCAATCGCAAGATTGCAGATCGCTGAGGCTGAAGGCAGGGATGCAAACCGAATTGCAAATGCTTTCCCTACCTCGGTGTCACCGAATTCCAATCTCAGCTCGGAAACGGGATCTAGCTTGACCGAGTCGACCAAAAGACATGTGGCTAATGTGCAAGAGAAACTTACTTCATTCAACAAGGATAATGACTTTATATATCACCAGACGATCCCCGCTGAGGCTGCGTTGAGTGTGATTCTTAAGTTACCAGCAGCGAAAGCGATACCGGTAAGTGAACTATATCAAGGCCAAGATATCCAACGTATTATTGGGCCCGATATTTTTCAGAAAATTGTTCCCATGTCTGTCACTGAGTCTGCAAGTTTGTATGATGAGGAGAAGGCCAAGCTTGTCCGAGCAGAGTCGGAGAATGTGGAAACCGCCAACGGCGAGATGGCAGCAAGCTTTGACTACTTGAAGCTTCCTGGAAGTCTGGAAGTGTTAAAAGGTGGGATGGACCAAGAAACAACCGTCGATGAAGAATTCCGAACTTGGTGTGAAGAATTGGCAGGACACGAGCCCTTTGGGAGAGCTTTCGAACATCTTCAAGCCGATAAGGCTAGCATATTAAGCGTCCTGGATAGGTGTGGTAAGCAGCTGGACATGGAGGAAAGTGTTTGCGAGAAAATGAGGTCTAAGTATGGCGGAGATTGGACGCAACAGCCAAGCTCCAGGTTGACCTCCACGCTCCGAAGTGATATAAAGAGCTACCGTGTTGTGGTTGACGAAGCTAGCGGTAGCGACGCGCAGCTTCTCGCTACGTCTCGGCAATACGATTCAGACTTCGATCAGATGCGTTCAGCTGGTGAGACGGATGAAGCCGATGTCCTATACCAGCGAGCCATGCTAAAAGCAGGCGCAAATCGTGGCAGGGGGAAGAATGTTATTGGAAGTCCTATGTCACCAAACAATGAAGGAAATCTGTTGGATGAAGACTATGGTGAGGGTGGAATCAGTGTTATGGATCAAATAGCGAAAGTGGAAGACCTACTGAAAAAGCTCAATCTCATCAAGCGGGACAGGATGCAGGTTTTGAAAGATCTCAAGGAGAAAGTTCGATCATCTCCCATGTTTGAACTTGACGTTTAGCTTACCGGGTTTTTTCAGGTTCACAATGACGATATATCGAATGTGCTCATCCTTAACAAGAAATCAATTACCAACCACGAGAATCAGCTTTTCCAAGCTGAGCTTGAAAAGTTTAGGCCTCATCAGAATCGCCTGTTACAGGCAACTCACAAACAAACCGCACTCATGAAGGAGCTCACGAAGTCGTATGGCGATCTCCTCCAAGATAAGAGAGTACGAGCCGAACAGGCAAAATATGAAACTTTTACTCGGCAACGGACTACTGTCCTAACCAGATACAAGAAGGTCTACCAGGCGTTCAACGATCTGATAGCCGGGCTCATGCGCGCGCAAAGTTTCTACTCTGAGATGAAAGATACGGTAGATAGCCTCGAACAGAATGTTGAAACCTTTGTGAACAACCGAAGATCCGAAGGAGCGCAGTTGCTGGGTCAAATCGAGCGCGATAAATCAAGCAGTGCAGGAGGTCAAGCGGACAAGGAACGAGATCGGCTTCGGGAGCTCATGGAACGGATGTCGGTCGATCCATCATCATCATCATCAACATCACCAACTAAGCATTCGACATCACGTCCAACGCCTCTATCGAGACCATCACAACACAGCGATCCGCACATGGCAAAGTCTTCACCATTATCGGCTTCCTACTATTCGAAGCCGACACCGGGAAGCAACTATCCGCCTCCGGCCCACCCAAGCCCCGCTTCGGCTGCTTACCAGGGCTATCCACAGCAACCATCATCATCTAATGGGAACCAACATGGGACAGGAGTGCGGGATTCGTACCAGACTAGTGGTGGACCAGTGCATGGCGATCCTTATAATCCTATGGTATATCCTTATCAAACACCCGTTTCGCCGCCACCAAACCAAGGAGTCTATTTTCCAGCTTCTACACAACAAACTCATGTTCAGTACAATCAGCCTGGTCAGTACCTGCCACAAGGCTACGTACCTCCTCCACCACCGCCTGGACCACCACCCAGCTCTCTGATGGATTACAGGAATCTAGGCGTTCCATATCCGGCCGGACCTGGAGGTTATGCATATCACCAACCCCCCCGTCAAAGTGGAGGGAGCTCTCAACAAGGTCACAACGATCCCTGGGCCGGGCTCAACGCGTGGAAGTGAAATGTCTTTTTCAGACTCCCTCTTCTAGCGTGCTACCATCATTGGTTTCACTAATCGATTGAATTTCCATGTCATTGTGCATAGGTGGATAAGGCGTCTGAAAGTCAGGCAAAGGCCGAATGCATAGCGCAGGTGCTTGAAGCATTGTTTTTACAGCCAAATGTACTCTTGGGTACTGCACAAGATGAGTGGTTTGGGCTTCCTACGCTCACCAAAAGCCCAAAAGCCCAAAATTCCCACGCACACTACCACTACTATTTGATACCGTTTGTTGATTGCGGAACCTCTCTGATCACTATCGCAGAATCTCCGTCGGCAACTGTAGGTTAGCCTTCTACCGGCTGAGCAACTCTTGAGTGGCTTTTTATTAGAAATCCTCAGCCTGATAATTGCAGATCATCATATACTTATTTGCAATGCGCGGCATGCGCAAACATCATTCGATGAATGGAAGGTGTCGAAACTGACGAGCCTACAACTACAGACTAGCACTTTGCCCTCCATTACACATGTTAGTCAAGAGCTAGTGAACTCTGGATGAACATTTTTCAAGCCGCACTGGTACACGCCAAAAACCCGATAGCCGCCGATGGTCAAAGCTGTGATCCAGGGAAACAACGCTTTGTTCCTGCTCCGGCACTGCTTCTACCCTAATTCAAGCTGATAGCCGCCGTTTCATATTATGCAGGTCACAATTCAAGCTTCCGAAATCTGGGGTTCGAGTCCCATGACACTTGGGGTGCCTTTGGGGCGGTGGTTCCATCCGCTGGCCTATTTTTCTAGGGCTCGAGTACAAGATCCTGAAGACGATGTGTCTACACACGCCCTGTTTACGCTGGGACGCGGATTGTGGGACGGATCTGTGCGGCCACCGGTTTTAGACTTGCCGGAGGCTACGAATGTAGATATACCACGATAGTGACTTCTTAGCAGTGGAGTGGATCCCATGGATGAATCAGGGCATAGGTCTTCCCAAATGATCGTGGTGGAACCAGTATACGACTAATAAGTTTCTGGCCGTACCGGACATACAAATGTCCGCGATACATGCACATGCTTTCTACGCTCGCATTTGATAGATTACTAGGTACACCTCATCCCCTAGCTGCGAATACATAATATTCCAAGATTCAACAGTTCCACGTCCAACTCCATCCGGGATATTATCACTGCCAACTCCCCCCCAACTGACCATTCTGTAGCCATGTACTTCAAACTCCGGTAATCAGGCATCTAAGCCCTGAACTGCTCCCTCTCCTGAAGTTTCGTACTCCCACCCTTGATGATATGACTGATATCCCCAACCGGGATCTGGAATGGAAAGTCCACAGAGGCGAGCATTTGCGCGAAGAAGATCCACCATCCGGCCATGCAGGCCATGAACCCAAACGCCCCTGCTGCCTTTATAAATCATCAAGTTAGCTTCCAACATTGAGTTGATGCTGACAATGTGCTGGGAGCTTACTATCTGCAATCTCGCGGCCGTTTGAGTGTGACCCAAAGCAAGTTGCCAGTAAGAGCCAGTCAAGACCACAAAGGTAAGGAACAAGCCGAGGAAGATGGTTACAAAGACAATGTTCGTCCGCAGCGCGCAGATCAGGTACATGAAGCAGAGCAGACCCATGAAGAGGAGGAAGAAACCAAAGCTGGCGTGGAAGCCGGTGCTGGTTATGCCCGCTGTCGTCGTGGTAGGGTCGGGCGGTGCGTAGGCGCCGTAGGCATTGAACGCCGGGGTCAAGGTACTCCCCAGGGTGAGCCAGAAGCCACCAAAAGAGCAGAAGACGACGAAGGAGAAGGTATTGCCGAGAAAAAACTCAAGGATCCCGCCGAGTAACATGAGGATGCCCCCCTACAGAAGTAAAGCACGTGAGTCCGAGATTGGCAATAGAGACCGGAAGAAGAGAGCTTACGATGAAATAATAAGCACCAGTGGTGGCTATCCCAGCTCCTCCAGCTCCTCTCCAACCCATCAACTCACATGACAGCGGGCTTAGACTAAGTAGATAGCCGAGAAGGGCCAAGGGGGTAGGATTACCAAAGGTGGATCGAAGGTCGCCCTTGACGGCATTCTGTGGACTTAGGTACATCTTCTCGAACATTTCTAAATACCTTCGTTAGCCGGCATGAACCAAACATGGACCGTCATTGAGATGATCCTACCGGGACTGATAGTAATGGAGTTGGCAGTCCGTATCTTCCCGAGCGCTTCATCACTGGGAACATCTCTATCTAGCTGGTAGGGGTGATTGTTGAGAAAATTAGGACGGTCAGATTCCTGTGACCCATTCTGCAGTGAAGGGATGATTGGGTTGAACGGTTCGCGCCGTTGTCCGGGAAGATTTTTCTCTTGATCCATGGCAGTCGCGAATCGGTCCATGCTGAGATGGAGGATCTCCTCGGAAGATTGTAAGCTGGCAGGACGAAGAGTGGAGGCAGAGAGCTCAGGACTGGTAGAGCCTATCGCTGAGATTCCCGAGAGATAGTCTGCAACTACAGAAGAATAGGAATCCATAACGTAAAAAGAAGTTGAGGCAAGTATATATAATTCGCCTGCCTTCGGAAGACGTTTGCCGATTGGCAAGGGAAACCCTATGAAAAATTGAGAAAGAGGATTTCTTCATCCGCTCAAGCGTTAGGGTCGCACCGTCTTGAAGCCCAAGCTACTTTGCCACCTGATTATACTTCTGTCTGGGGAATACGGCGGTCATAGCTCGTCTGGGGGATTTCTGGGGTAAACCTACTGTATTTGCGAACAAGCACTGACATGGAGCCTGGAAGTGCTGTGGGGCACACTAACCGCTGCTACCAGTAATGTCGTAGAACAAGTTCAACACAATGCAGAAACGATGTTCGAGGAGTTGATAAAGTGACATCTGTATGGAAGGGGAAACCTTGGTCGTGTAAGGGAGATTAGCGACCGGAACCTAGATGGTTGGAATTGGCATCTTTCAGTCAACCAATTCCAATGGCGGTTTCTACCTTTCACTAGAATGGTCATAGGGTTTGCGCATATTGCTCTTCCAACCGTTCGCAGGATTTGGTGAATGTCGCCTATTTCGCACTTCAAACACGCCAGCGCTTGTATCGTGATAATCTACCCGCCGTAGCAAATAAGAAAGTGCAGATAAAGACAGCTTTACTTTGTAGAAGCTGATTTCAGAAGGACCGGCTAAGGCAAGGCACCAAAGAAGCGTCCCATAAAAGCTCCGGCATGCCCCAGCCTCCGAGCACTCGGTTATTGCATTTCGAGAACACGGCCAAAGCGAACTTTTAAATCCGCCTGACGACTCATCTTCTTCGCAGTGCTCTTCGGCTAGTTTAAGTCGTTCTCGATAGAGCCGCCGCGTGTTCCAAACATCACCTTTGCGAGGCCTCCGTTGCGAAGTAAACCAGCAAGCGCAGCGCGATCTTCTACACTTAAAGGAAGAATTCAAGTCGTTACGCTCATCGCGAAGATCTCTTGATTCATATTTGGGTTGAGGCATAGCTTCCATTAAAAGCGTGCATTGATGATACTTTAGAGAAAAAGCCGGTAATGCTTTGGGACCTAAAGTTGCTTTTGTGCTGAAGTGCTCTTGACCGGAAGATCCGAAGAATATGTGAGTGTGAATTTCTGTGATGACTCTTTTACTCTTTAACATTGATTTCAACCTTGCTGATGTCGTTTGGAACCGGAAAAATCTCTTCCTTGCTCTGCTGCTGCTGTTGTCCAAGCTTTATTTCTGACAAGGCGGCTCTTCAGTTACCTATAACGTGCGCAACTCCACTCGGCACACCGAGTCTCTCACGCAGCTGGTTGTGAGGTAGCCCCATAAAAGAACCGTCTGCAAAGCAGGCGCACGTGAGTTCCGAAGGCTAAAAGGAGGGCTGGGGTTGTAGGTTGGGGGATGCTGCATGTTGCAGGAATTGACAAGGCTGTTCTGTGGTCGTCATACCCACTGCCATGCTTGTTGTTCATCCCTGTACAAGTCCAAGTGTCACTAACGAGACTGAGCTCCCTGGTTGACAGCCTTAACAGATTGCTGGATAGAAGCAGAGAAAGCTGAACCCGGCATATGGAGATGATAAGAGAAACATGAATCTGACAGCGTGATAGTATCATAATCAAGCGTTAGCGCTCGACGCCTTCTCCGGAGGTAAGCTCTGGGTTTGGAGCAAATACCCATTGACTGGGTAAATAACATACTGGAGTTACATTTATGGAAGCAACTATCCCGCCGAACGGCAGACATATATTGCCATGCTTTTTAGTGAAGTGCGTTAAATTTGATGACTTTACCACTCCAAAGGCTCATCAATCTGCTCACCCCTGTTTGTCTTTGGTACTGGCACGGCCTCAACCTTGACAGGGCTGGCACTCTTTCCCCTTTTTAAGTAGCCACTTCCATCTAACCATGGCATATCCATGGTCCTTCTACCCTCGAACTTCTTGATTTTACCTTCCATTTCCATGGTCAGTCCGATATCGTCAAGCCCGTTTACTAGGCAGTGTTTTCTAAATCCCTCAACCTCAAAATTTGCCAGCTGCTTTCCCATGGCGTCGTTGATTTGCTGATTAACAAGGTCGACTTCGATTTCACGGCCTGCCTTGGCTTCTTCGATGATTTTGAGAAGTGTAGGCTGATCCGGGATTGCAAGTGGAAGCATACCATTCTTGAAAGTGTTGTTGAAGAAAATATCAGCGTATGAAGGTGCAATGATACATTTGATACCAAAGTCGAGAAGTGCCCAAGGAGCGTGCTCGCGCGAGCTACCACAACCAAAATTAGGGCCTGTTACCACCAATATCTTCGACCGTCGGTATGGCTCCTGGTTTAGTAGAAAGTCCAGCTTCTCGCTGCCGTCTTCGTTGAAGCGAAGAGCGTAGAAGAGTGCCGAGCCAAGACCGGTACGCTTGATTGTCTTCAAGAATTGCTTAGGAATAATCGCATCGGTATCGACATTCGAGCGATCCATAGGCGCCGCTATGCCCTTTAATGTCGTGAACTTGGGCGATCCAGCAGATGATTTAGGCGCGCCGTCATTTGCCTGTGTCTCATTGTCCTTAGGTAAGTCGAGCAGACGTTCGATATCGTCATCTGTATCAATATCTGGAACTTCAGGGTCGGCATCTAATTTCGGAGACATTTTCGCTGGAGTAACATTTTGATTCGCAAGTTTCCGCACGTCTGCCAATTTACCAATTATTGCGGCAGCAGCGGCCATAACAGGTGACATTAGATGTGTTCTTCCGCCTGCGCCTTGCCGACCTTCGAAATTTCTATTTGAAGTACTCGCACATCGTTCCTTTGGCGACAAAATATCAGGATTCATACCCAAACACATTGAGCAGCCAGCTTCACGCCACTCGAAACCGGCGTCAACGAAGACCTTGTCGAGGCCTTCGGCCTCCGCTTGATTTTTGACGAGACCAGAACCTGGAACCACCATTGCTCTCTTGAGATTCGGTGCGATCTTCTTCCCCTCAACGACTCGAGCAGCTGCTCGAAGGTCCTCGATTCGAGCGTTAGTACAGGATCCGATGAAGATTTTGTCAAGTTCAATATCCTCCATTCGAGTACCTGGTTTTAAACCCATGTATTCTAGTGCTCGCCTTGCGCTTTCTTTCTTCGCCTCAGTAGGAAAGCCTTCTGGATCCGGGACGTAGCCAGTAATAGGCACAACATCCTGAGGTGAAGTACCCCATGAAACCGTGGGGATGATATCTCTGGCGTTGATGAAAACCTCCTCGTCGTACGATGCTCCATCATCAGAACTAAGGCTCGACCAATACTTGACGGCCTTCTTCCACTCGGCGCTATCGACCTTTGGAGCCAATGGTCTTCCCTCTAAATACTTGAACGTAATTTCGTCAGGGGCAATCATTCCAGCTCGAGCTCCTGCTTCGATTGACATGTTGCAGATTGACATTCTTGCTTCCATGCTCAAACCTCTGATAGCGGAGCCGCAGTACTCGATAACGGCACCGGTCCCACCTGCTGTACCAATCACACCTATTGTATGTAGGATGATATCCTTACTGCTCACTCCTGTTGGTAGGATTCCGTCGACCTGTATCCTCATGTTTTTACTTCGCTTTGTGATCAGAGTCTGGGTGGCTAAGACATGCTCAACTTCGCTGGTTCCAATACCAAACGCTAGGGCACCGAAAGCGCCATGGGTTGAAGTGTGGCTATCGCCGCAAACGACGGTGGTTCCGGGAAGAGTGAAGCCCTGTTCAGGTCCAATGATGTGGACAATTCCTTGACGTTTATCTCCAAGCCCAAAATAGGTGAGACCGAATTCCTTGACGTTATCCTCGAGCGTAAGGCATTGAATCCGCGAGTCGGCTTCTTCGACAAATTGTCCCACGTTCTTGAAATTTTTCCGGGGCGTCGTAGGTACATTCTAGGGCATGTTAGCAAGGAGCCAGCAGAGAGCTTTGGAGGGGCCCATTACGTGGTCGGTAGTAGCAAGAGTACAGTCGGGTCTTCGCACTTTCCGCCCCGCATTTCGAAGGCCTTCAAAGGCTTGCTGGATCCCGATGAGTCTCTGCTAGTGTACTGGTAAAACACCATGTATACTTACAGGTGACGTGACCTCATGTACTAGATGCCTGTCTGTACACAGGTTAGGAAAACCAAGTACAATCATTCAGCGCCATCCTCCTCACCGATGTAAAGCAGGATCGTCCCATCATCACGTTCGTCTACAATGTGGTCTTGGAACACCTTGTCGTACAAAGTCCGCGGTTTTCGATCGGCGGACGGCATGATAAGAATGGCAGAAAGAGTCTTTGAAAGCTAAGGATTTTTCCAGTAGATAACACTGTAACTTGGAAAGATAACCTGAGAAGTTTGGCTGCTCCAGGGTCCAGTATCTCCAATAATCAAATACAGAGTTTGACTCTTGATGCTTCTTCCGATATCGGACACCGCGGTTCCTGAATCATCAAAGCTCTGATTCGCTGGGTCGCCTGTTTTTAAATAACGCGGCTTCAGCGGTAGTCGGAGCAGGAACAATTCGCTTTCATTTGCTCAGACACACATCAACTGTTTGACCTCGACAAAGAGAGGAATCGAATAACTATTAAAGTCTCATCACGCACGGGGAAGAACTTTGCAGCACTACGTGTCTATAGTGTATTTCTATTGCCTATTGTCCTGTCTGAAAACCCACAATGCTAATTCATGCCGCACAAACAATCCCAGCAATCCGCATATTGACTGCATTACCAGGATCCCGATGGCGAGCCGATCTTCCCTCATCGGCCCAAACCAGACAAGCCACAGGTTAAGTATTGTAAGATTCGTAGACTCCACTACTTCCTCGTTACCGTTTTTCTCTATTCTTATCAACGGTATTGGCGAGCCGGCAAGTAGCTTCAGTACCATAGCCACGGGCGGAGAAGGGGGGTGTTGCCATTGAGTCATTGATGGTTCCAGAAGACCAGTCCGGGCATTGAAACGTGGTAGACGATGCCTTGGACATGGTATTATCCGAAAAAGCTGCGGAGCAGAATAGATAAAATTAATTATCTGTGGAACGAACAGCAAAAGTAATGTCTTGCTGAAATGACCAAGAATGCCGACAACCGCAAAAACCATCCCAGCAAAGTAGCAATACGTATCGCCTACAAAAACCTTGGCTGGATACCAATTGTGCCACCAAAGTGCCATCGAGACGCCGATGAACGGTAGCAGTAGATAGATTGAGAATAGATGCGGGTCGGATGCAGGGTGGGGATTCGGAGAGGTTGGTGCAACGTATAGAGATAGAACGTCGTTGAACAGTAGAAGAAAGCCAATGACGATGGACTGTGAGACTTCAATGCCGTTGATACCGGCGAGAATGTTGATACTGTTAGGACAGAAAATGGCAATTGCCGCCATGTAAGCGTAGTAAAGCCAACCAAGGTCAATCAGATTGCCCAAATAGGGTTCGAGCTGTACTGGAACAACCACGTTGGTGACTCCATAATCCACAAAGTACACCACAAGCATCGGAATGGAAGCGAATGCGGGTATGAAGAATTTGTGGCGCCATCGTATGTCGAACAAATCGTCGCCAATGCCGAGGAGAACAACGGACTGCAAGGACAATATTGCAGACAAATACGAAGCGAGCTTCTTAGAAGTTAGTGAAGTACCAGGACTGGTCATCAGATGAGGTTCACCTTATTGTGAGGAAACCTATGGAGAATCCGTCCTGTTCCGACTTCTTGACGCTCCTCAACGGCATCCCTGCTGCCTCCAGAGGTAGCTGCTACAATATCCTTGTAGAAAGGAAACGGAATGAAAACAATGATGGTCAGGAGGTAAACAACAGCGCAGATAGCCCCCATGGTCTCTGGACTACGAAGCTTCGGTTTAGCACAAAAAAATCCTTTGTAATGATTTATAGCAAGAACCTACATCTGGACCTTCTTCAATTTCGACATATCTTTCCCACTCAGGCCCGCCTTTATAAAGACATCCCCAAGCCATCTGATCATGCAGTATGTAGAGGCAAAAGCTATGCCGCTAAAGGCCAAAGATGCGATTAGAGGCTCGCCGTCGCCATGGAACGTGTTGGCTATGACACCAAGAGAGGCGGTAGAGATTGTAAAGAGACCGAAAGCCTCGGCCCGACTCAGAGTCGTGCTCATGACAGTTCAATGCCACAGCATGTCAATTTGGATGATGTTTAAGTTGTCCGAGAGCTGAATCTCTGGCCACCATGGCCTCCGGGTAGATGTACTCTAGCCGCGTTAGCCGCATAAATCGCGATTAATAGCTCAACGGAAGCCCTTTACAGTTTCCTTTCACGATGCAGTCAATCGCTGCTGGACAAATCCAATTCATTGCTATCGATGGTTAACTGAGTGAGACGATTATTACCTGATCACGATTGCTTGAATCACACGGCTTTTGAAGCTCCCGTGACCCTAATAGAGGTGTTATTTAGCCGAATCTCTCTTTGTTATGGAGTCTGGGGGCGGGTTTAGAAGCTTTGATCACGGAGCTGTCGATGTCGTACTTGCCGCTGCTTTCAATTCTTCTGGTACACGTATTGCGATATGTTCTGCTGATCACAAAATCCGTACCTACAATGTCGAGCAAGACAATTCATGGACTTTGATAGATCAATGGCGGGGACACGATGGTGAAGTTCTAGATGCAAGTTCGTCGAGTCCACATGCCATGTTCATCTGCTGAGCGTATATCTGAAGGTACAATGGATTGGATCTACCTTGGGACAAGTATTCGGCACCATCGGTAGCGACAATAAATTCAAGCTCTGGCGAGAGGACCCTTCTCAGGCACTGAAAAGCGGTCGTCGTTTTAGATGCATATTTTCTCAATCTCCAAGCAACCATGTTGCTTATGTTTCCTTTGACTTCAAGACCGTCAAGCACGAAGTGTGGCTAATTCTAGTTACGCACGATGGATTACTCAGCCTTCTTGAACCTTCCGAGCCTGAATCCCTAAGCGCCTGGAAAGAAATAGATCACATCTATCCCTATGGCCAACATTCGCGAGGTACGGAACCCCGATTTAGACTCTCGTTCCATCGTTCTGAGAGACCATGCTACAACGCCGTGATGGCCGGTCTGGACCCGAAGGCTCTTTCGCTTGCTGTTTCTGCGATGAGTTTTATCAAGATCTACCGTGCTCTCAAAGTAGAAGAGGGCAATTATCAGTTTCACGAAATGATAGAACTAGCAACCAACGCCCCTCTTATTAATGATGTTTCATGGGCACCGGGCTGCGTTCGCCCCTATGATCTGATTGCCGCAGCTTGCGATGATGGATTTGTGCGAGTCTTTGAGATTAATACACCGGTGGACGCCAAGAGCTCTTCTAGAAAAACTACTGATGCTCCTACTCCGCTGAACGCTGGCCCGCGACCTGTTTCGGTAGCTGCTCGCAACGCACCATCCGGAATTGGTGCAGGCTTGGTAGGCGCGTCTCGCGCTGCCGCACGTAATAATGCTGGAACTGCAAAGATCAGACACGAGTGGAAAGAGGTAGTGGCAATATATCATGATGATGGTGCGCCAGTCTGGAAGGTTGAATGGATCCATGATGGTAAGTATATGCGACACGTCCAGTTGTGGGGCCGCTAACAGATGATCAGGCAGTGCATTTGCATCAACTGGCGATAGTGGCATATTGCATATATGGAAGCAAAATGTAGATGGTAAATTCATCGAATTTGCCGAGACTGGGCCAGGTTGATGCGATAGGTGTCTGATAGTCATCCATTTGCTAAACAACAACTACTGAAAAGGCTCAAAACCATAACCACCGAAACAATCCCAAGCACCCAGTTGAATCCCTTCGCCAGGAAAGAAAAACAACTCCCAATTGTGATGAGAAGCCCCCATAAAGCCATACAATATACCATCGCTAACCACACACTCCACCACGCATTCATTAATTCGTCCTGGGCGACTTCTGAATTTCGGGAAATTCTCCATGCTGGAAGAAACGGGTCGACTGTTAAGAGGATATGGCGAACTATCGACATGAACACTCGAGGAATTAGACGGACCGGGCTTTTCTTTTCTACCATTTGTCGGGGTGGATTTCTCGGCGACTCGGTCGCTACTTTGGCGGGATCGACTGGCGTATGGCGAGGGTCTTCCTTCGGCTCCTGAACGTTTGGAAGTTTGGTATCATTGGACAGCGCACGCGAACGTTGACTTTTCCTCCTTGACCTTTGTCGTTGTGGACTTTCGGTTGACAGCTGGTCCAGGGTCGTCGATCGACTTTTCTCGACTACCGTCAGCCATTCTGGAATACTGGGCCCTATGGGCAGTGGCGTAGGTGGTGGAGGCGGCCGGAGCGGAGGAGGCGGGTTTTCTTCCTTCCTCTTCGGCTGTAGTCGAAATGAAGAATTCAGCGATGATTTCTTGGCTGACAGTGTCTCCAGATAGCTGATTTTCGTGGTGGACTGCGCAGGCCTGGCTGGCGCGGGAGCCTCAATCCGCGAATGAGGGAGCTCAACCGAAACCTGGCCGGGAGGTTTAGCCGGGTAATGGCTGTGACTCTTAACCGGCCACTTTCCACCAAGTAACTTCTCCACTTGAGGGGCGGGCGACGACGAGGAAACGAAACGCATGCTCTCGGTTGGCGGGTCGAGATATCTATGTGGATTCTCGTAGCGGACCCCCGTGATGGGGTCTGCGCCCCAGTTGGTGAGCTTGTCTTCTGGTTTGACATGTCGAAAGAGATGGGTTTGAGGGTATTTGAGTGCCGCTGGTGGCGCTGGCTTTTTCCGGGACTTCTTTGACAGGCGGCGAAAAAAACTGTCTGGCGCTGACAACAGGACCTTTGAATCGGCGTCGTCAAAGAACAATCTATCGTCCGGGTTGAGACATATTCCTGCCCCTTCAATAAAGGGCCTTGCGTCTCCAGATTGGCATCTCCTCTCCTTCTTCGATCGTCGAAATAGTCGCATGGTGATGTGGAAAGTATGTTCAACTAGACTACCAGTACTTTCGAATTTTATGTGGTTGGTGTTACCGATAATCGATGTGGCTGATTGTAAAAGTTGATGAGACGGGAATTTGTGCACCTAGGCTGTCGAGGTTTCCATAATTCCTCGGGCATGCGACGAGGAGAGAAGTCGAGTTTGGGGGAGGGGAATAGCCATTGTATACCCCCAGTGCGGCCTCTCGCGCGAATTGCCAGGTTGGTGAGTTGATATACTTGCTCAAACTCATGATTGACTCATTTACTCACAAAGTTCTAAACTTTGTATGAAGAGCTAGACTGGATGGTATCAGGGTTAAGCTGTTCAAAGTCGGATGTGGAAACCTTGAGTATTGGTCTGGCACGAGCACATTTGCGGTAACATGGGTCAATGCTAAGCAGCTCAGAACAAACATTATTTGGAATCTACCACTACCCTCGTACTATTACAAGCATGCTCTGATTATACAAACCCATGCTCAAAACATTCCACTCTCCCTTCTAGCTGGCGTCCCCTGCAAATGTGCCCAACGCGTCGTATTGGCGCCTCCAGGCACACTACTTCTTTTCAGTGGACTACCTTCTCGCTTCGCAGGGCTTGAACTTCTTCCACGCTGACGATGCGCGTCTGGGAAATTTGTCGACGTCGCTTTTCTGAGTGGGGAGTTGGCATGTGAATAAACGCCAAGACTTCCCCCGTCACTGGTCGAGGGCTTGAATTGCGGTTGACGTAAGGCGGTACGTGGACGTATTGGTGAAGATGCATCGCGTAAATGAGCAGGCGTTCGCAGGGGTGGAGCCATGCTGGCTGAGGCACTTCTTGAAGGCGAAGTTGCTCGTCGGGCGTAGCCCTCGGGATCAACGTGTTTGATGTAATTGGGGTTAGGGCGTGTTTGAAAACTTCTTTGTAGAATTATCATGGGCGAGTATGTGTCTACTGAATTCTCATCTGCTTCATGTCGAGAGAGGCCATGCATTGAAGTTCCGGAACTCGTGTATTGTGTGCCAACATCGCGCATATGAGGTTGTGTTCGTGGATGGACGTATTTGGTATCATATTCATTCAACACCTCTTTGTGTATAACAGACGTATCTTTCGATTGCTGAGAAAAGTTTTTTTGTAGCATCATAAGTTGTGCAGAGAGCAAGCCCGCCAACACTATCGTGGTGACTACTGTAGTGCTTGGCCGAGGATCTTGGACAGCAGTTGGTAAGAAAAGCCAGTAAACCAAGACATGGCCTGGACTGAACAAACAAAACATCCTGAGAGACAACGGCGTTGGGTCCCATACCGCAAGCTCCCACACGTCTCTTGCGGCGTCCGGATGTGTTCTGGACTCTGCGCTATCTGTCGCAAGCATACTGGAGAGAAAGCGCAAGGGGGATGAGGAGAGGGGTGAGGAATCAACGCGGACACGATGCGCCGAGGGAGTACTTGGTACAGCGTCTACTGAGGTTTCGAACAATCTGTAGTGGCGTTGGCGGTAGAAAGTGTATGCGGCATTTGCGAACGAGAGAAGTGAAAGGAAGTGAACGATGAAGGCTGCCTGTACCGTGTAAGTCTCCGTACTGTCAACTCATTGTCCCGTCTCAGAATCTGCGCACAAACCAAGCAAGCCATCCGGCGTGGGATTCATCTTCTCCAAAGACATCATCCCCCTTCGTTCTTGAGCTGGATCCACTATTTGCTCTTGCAATCAAAAATACAACGTTGAGCGCAAACCCTATAGGTGTTGCCCAATCTTTCTGCCATTGGTCCCAATCGCTCGAGTCAATTTCTTCCGAGAGCCAAAGGAGGAAATCTAGTGGATTGAGATATGCTTGTATGCGCTCCGCCAGTGGTCGGCGGCGGATGAGTCGGGGCATCTCGACAGTTCAGAGGGAGGTAAGATGGCACTGCTGGCATTATATGCCACTCTCGAAGATCTCGCCGAGCTTCCACTCTCATGACAGTTCCGAAATGTGACAACCCTGGTGAAAAACACATGTTTACAAACACACAAAGAGTGTAGCCAAGGCGGAGGCGGGTAGGGCTGGACAGGGGGTATTCTATGCATCAACCTTGTGGAGCTTGGCACGCTTGGGTGGCTGTCATCAGATATCCGAACTTTAGGTAGCTCTACCTTCATGTAATAGCCAGGACGTCAAAAATGGCCGCACCAACTTCCGCATACAAGGATCGACATTTCCTTGCAGTCATTGGAGATGAGGTCTGTAGTTCGCCTGCGCTGTCGATGCTAGTTAGAAGCTCACATGGTATTAACCTAGGACTCGGTGACAGGTCTACTGTTGGCTGGCATTGGGGTATGCGACGTCTGTAGCTCTTCTGGACAATGCTGACGGGCGATTTGTAGCACGTCACACAACCTCCCGATGCGCAGAAGAATTTCCTTGTCGTGGATGCGAAAACCGAAAACGCAACCATTGCCGAGGCTTTTGATAGGTTCACACAAAAGCGCAAGGACATAGCCATTCTTCTTATCAATCAACATGTGCGTTCGTTGCTGTTTGCTAACTATATTGAGGCTCTTGCGTTGACATATCTGTATATAGATCGCTGAGAAGATAAGAGACCGAGTAGATACATATACAGACGCCTTTCCTGCGGTGCTGGAGATTCCGAGCAAAGACCACCCGTACGACCCAGAAAAAGATAGTGTATTAAAGAGAGTGAGGAGGCTATTTGGGGAGTAAGGGAGAATCTAATTAGAGGAAGCCGATTGGCTTAATCGCGATATTGTCGGAGGCTCAGGGTGCTACACCTGGGATGAAGAGCATAGCATATCATGGTATCTATGGGTTTGGGCTTGACAGTTGCACGGATATTTCCCCCCAACAAAGGCATACTTTGCGCGGCGAATGTAGACTACTGATACACTGGAGGGTATGATACGGGCTATCCTCGAGCAACTAGAGGCCTTTGAGACCCATGCACCTGTTGCAGCGCCTGTAAACACTAGGAATATTAAACGCACATCAATCGTTCTGTTTGCCCTCGCTACCGTTCTGAGTGGGAAACCTGCTGCTATCGTACTATTGATCATGTAACACAACCCTGTATGTAGTGCAAACCGAGCTAGAACGTCGCAGTTCGTCTCCATCAGAAATGCACAGTGGCTTCAAGACAGATTACCTTAACGTCGTCTTTTGTGTAAACATCCGCAAGCACAGTGTACTTTCCCTAAAATTTAGAGGGTTAGCTCAACATTATAGCATTACATGGGATGGAACTATACGCTACGTACCGCTGGAATCTCCTTTGGCAGCTCCACGTCCTTCTTTATAACCTTCTCACCCTCCAATGGGCACTCTTCATCTACATTCTTCATCTGCTCACAAAGATCTTGCTTCGAATTGATCAGGGTTATTAGACCGTATTTGATCCGCAAGTTCACGTAGGAATCTTGTACAACCTCTTGGGTGAAGTTGCCTTTGGCTTCGATGGTAAGTGTCGCACCTCTGGGTTATGTTAGCTGTAAGGCTCTGCGCTTGTAGGCGTAGTCTACTGACTTTGCAGGCGGGTTAGGTTTTAAATTCACATAATCTATAGTCAGGATATCCTTGGTTGTGTCCGCCTGGCAGTACTCGAGCGGGTTGTCGCCTGGTACTGAACGGTCGTCATCAAGGACTCTCTGATCGCGGCCGAAGAAGCTTGATGACTTGGAAGCGGCAAGTGAGGAAAGGACAAATGGTAGGAATATGGTTATAAGCTTCATGGTTATTGCGAGAACGTTATCAGTGTAACAAGGTAGTGTACTCCGTAGGCAGAAAGAACACTGGGATGACTACGGAGGTATAAGGTAGTTCACACAAGTGCACAACTTTGGCGCGGGATCCGAACGATGTACCTCAGGTAGGTAAGGTACATACCTTATGTGGCAACGAGTCTTGGCGGCCTGCGCCCTATCTAGCGGGTATGGTATTGTGTACTAGTTATGAATACATCGCCTTACGTTACCGTACCAACACACGCTACCTTACCTTACCTTATCCTCCAGGCTAGGACTGACTGAGAGTCGCTTCCAACTTTGAACGGTAATCAACCAACGACTGCCAAGGGGCATCCCGGGTTTGAAGGTCACAATGAACGAAGATTCGTTGTGTTTTTGAGAGGTTCATCAAAATACCTTAGTCTACTGAATTCTCCCTACTGGCTGTCTTATGAGATGGAACAGGCGGAAGATGGATGAAACAACAGCTTCTACTCTACCTATTCTAGTTGGCGGCGACATGTCTCTGAGTCTGGACTCTGGTAGATGTTTGGATCGTCCAACGGCGGAATTGATTTCTTCCACATGCATGTAAACCCACCTATCACACTAGTAGAGTACCGGCTTGAGAAGTAAAGTAAGGTAGATAAGCAAAACCAGGAAACAAAGTCGTTGCTCGACTCGACTCGACTCGACTGTTCCAACTCTCCAATTGGTCTTTGTGCCGCACGAGCTGCTTGTCACATGCTCCTTGCTGAGTGAGGATGAATTCCGCAAGGCTTCTGTTAACCTGCAACAAAGCGCTTTTGACAGTAATCATTAGCGATGGCCCCCCACTCCCTCTTTGGTGACCGAAGGAGGATGTTCTAATGGACTAGCTGACACCAAGGCCTCTCCTCTCCACAGCAACTTTTGACAACATATCAGTACAAATGTACTCGGTCCCGGCGACTCTTTTGATTCTCTCCGGGGCAGCGGCAGGTCTCAGGGATACCCTGCGTCACCTACAGTCGACTAGACATCGGCCAGCAGAGCGGAGGGGCAATGGTGACAATGCTCTGCTGCGGCTCTCCTTGAGCTCGACGCGCTTTGGAAGTGGTCCTCCATCCCGTCCATTCGATGTTCCGAAACAAGCACGACTTGCACGAGTAACACGTTCCTTGCAGTATTTCTTTTCTCAACATGGTTACTTCGCTGCTCCTCTGCTCCTCTGCTCCTCGAGCAGCGGGCGGGCAATTCGAAGCATCCAACTGAGGGGCCGGAGTGGCTCTGCAAAGTCTGCATACAACTTTACAGCTTACAAGCAAGCGGTATCTATCGCTTGTCGATGTGATTGGTCGGTGCATGAATAATCCAAAATATTTCCTTTCTTAGTTGCTCCCGTGTCGATCCCCCGTCGTTTCGCTCAAGTCGCAAATGGAAAAGTAAGTGCGAACTTGGCCCTTTAGTTTTATCTACTCCTCCCTCTCTAGAATCCTTCGCCCTCACCAACAGCAGCCTCTTGAACAATAACAACAACAACAAATCCGACCATCACCCACCCGCCCTTTGCTACTTACTTGACATTTCTCTTCTCAGTGGTCAACAGTCGCCAAGCAACAGTGTCTCTACCACCGTAAACTTCCAACCCACTGCGCGCAAAAGGACACCGCCATTCCTAACAGCCCGTTGAGACACGGTTGATTGCCGTCAAATCTGTCAGTCGTCACGACCAACGGATGGGACAAGCCTTGGTTCACTCTTAATGATTGATATCACGGCCTCTACATGATAAATCGCGGCGAATGCTCTTTGAAATTTCCTCTCGACGGCTCTTTGATCCTCAACTCACCCTCACTTCGAGTCACATTTCCGAACCCGGTACCTTCAGCATCGCATACAACTGCCACTTGTCACTTGAACTTGGCTTATCGATATTGTCGGCATAGTCGACGTATAGACTCTTCGGCAATCTCCCGCTACCTCCAAACGTCATGCGAGTCAGACCCAGAAATCTCTGAACGACCCTATCCTCGCACCCACAAAGACACGGAGGATTTGTCGGCCATATTATGACAGATATCGCTTTATCGTTCAACACGCTCACGGCGCCTGTAGTCCACACGAACGGATCTGTTCCTACCTCGGTCAAGGTTGCTCAAGTGTCGAAGCACGCTGTGCCTGGCATCGAAGACGAGGAAGACTACACTATCAAGTGTATCTGTCGCTTCAACGAGGATGATGGAAACACAGTGTTCTGCGACCGGTGCGAGACTTGGCAGCACATCGAATGCTATTATTACGCCGATGGGATGGTCCCTGATGTCAGTGCGATCATCCACTTCTGCGCCGATTGTGAGCCCAGGCCTCTGGATGCGAAAAGAGCGATCGAGCGACAAAGCACGAGAATGGAACAGCCTGACCCGGGCGAGAAGAAGATCAAGAAAACAACCACCAAAAGCCATAAGAAAAAGATCAAGGTACTAGAGTCGAATGCGACTCTTACAAACGGCTGGTCTCACGATAGAAACGATCTTGCCTTTCCCCACGACCGTACTAGCCGAAGTCCTCGAGACCAGCTCCCACACGCCAAAAGACCTAAAACGAATCATCGCCTCTCCAGCTCGGTCAATTCTCCAATGACCCCATTTGCGCCCTCGACCCAATTTGGCAAACGTTCCGGATCTACATCGCACGCAATGCAAAGTCCTTCAAAAATGCCGCAGAACCATTCACCAAACGGATACTCCAGCGAACCATATAGTCCTGAATTCTTACATCTTTACGATGACGATCCTGGCGATACTCCCTCACAAGCCAATCTGTTCAACGACATTACAATTACCAGAAGTCTTTCATCTTGGTCGCGCGATAGTCAGTCACTTCGTGAAGCTACCAATGGATTGTCACCGGGAGATGTGTTCCATCGCTGCGAACAACCTGTTAACTCAATGACGCTCCCGCAGCTCCACAAACAACATAAGCAGCACCCTTCCTCGGATCCTCATGGCCAGCATCCGCAATGGACTTTCCTTACTATTGATTCGTCCATTCCACAGGACTCGATAGTGGGTGAGCTGAAGGGTAAGGTTGGTCATATGAAGGACTACATCGAGGATCCGCTAAACCGATGGGACTACCTTCGACACCCTGTTCCTTTTGTTTTCTTCCACCCAAAGTTACCCATCTACATTGATACGCGGTCCGAAGGCACGGCTTCCCGATACTTACGACGAAGCTGTCGGCCCAATCTGAGCATGAAAACCATCTTGCAGGAGGGGGATTACCATTTTTGCTTTGTCGCCAAGACTGATCTAGAAGCGGGATCAGAGTTGACGATAGGATGGGTTTTGGACGAGCACATGAGAAATTTCGTTCATAGTCGCAACAATGAGGAGATAAAGCGTGAGGGTATTGTCGATGCGGGCGAAGACTATGCTGTCGACTGGGTAGGGAAAGTCCTGGCAGACTTCGGCGGCTGTGCATGCGGCGTCCCGAGTCAATGCGCTTTGGCCAGATATGATCGACGCCATGGTGCTGCCAACGTCAATTCCGCTTCCCACTTATCAAACGGCGTGTCTAAGAAAGGTCGTAACGGCTACGCCAATAAGACATCACCGCCCAGTACTGGCCAGGCCACAAATAGCAGGGCCGCAAGTGAAGGAATGAAGCATCAAGATGACGACGATCGCGAGGATAGCCGATCTACATCAGGGTCTGTACGGAGCAAGCCGCGAAGTCGGGAGATGACGCCCACGCATGGAATTGCTCTCGGGCAAGAGCTCTCTGTTCGTGAGAAGAGAAAAATCGCGGCACTGGAGAAAACATTCGAGAATCTTGAGCAAGACAAGCACCAGCCTGCTCAAAAGAAGAAGAAGCGAAACAGCGGTGGTTCCAATCTCAATACACCTTCTGCTGGCACTAGCCAGCAGCTAGGTCATACCGCAATTTCCCAGTCTCAGCCAAGTACTCCGCACATCTCTTCTAGGCCTCGATACATGGACTCTGGCACTTCCCAAAGGATATCAGGCGCTCTTACCAGCAAAAGCTCGCGTACCTTGGGCTCACAGAACTCTTCCCACATGCCCCACAAAAAGTTGTCGCACCTGAACCCTCCCCTGGCAGCCTCACCACTCGTTCGTCAGAACTATGTCGACTCTTCTGTGCAAACCGATCCTGACAAGAATGACGACTGGTACAAGCCCACGGGGGCTCAGATCCTACCGCGAAAGCCCTTTGTATCTTTGACGAAGCGTCTTCTGTTGCGATGCCAAAGAGATCGGGTAAAGTTAGAGGAACTTGAACGGGCAGCCTCTACGCCTACTAGCGATCTGCAAGCTGGCAGCCAACAGCCTCCTGATGTCCAGATGAAAAACTCTTCGCCTATCAATTCGACCGTCCTTGTCGGCCAGCATCCCTCAGAGGATGCAGAGATGCATGATGTCGGTCTTGGTGTGACACTCGATCCAGACAGCCTACCGTCGGATCTTCCGGTACAGAAGCCTCGCCCTCCCGATCAAGCGCCAAATCTGCCAGACCTGGCAGTAGTTGGGGACGTCAAGTGTCCTCCTCTGCTATCAATTTTGACTGACAGGAAGCCGCCTGATGTTCAGTCTCGCCCAGTCAATGGATTCCGCTCCGCCGATCTGCACGTTCAGCTTCCGCCTACACCTCAGGACAATCCAGAGCCCTCCATTACCGCCACTCCCAGTTCAATTCCCTCTCGGTCACCGTTCTCGCATACTTCCAATCATACTCATAACAGCTATCCTCCGCTCTTCTCCGCCTCAGTCTCGAGTCATGTTCAGCCCAGCCCTGTCAAGAAGAAGGTCAGCCTTGGAGAGTACATGAGCCGGAAGAAGACCGAATCACACTCGACAGCTGATAAACATGCAAGTAGCAGCCCGATATTACAATATAACTCTATCAAACCCTTACCTGGGATAGAGGATGGCGCCAAGGATCTGGCAATGGAAGGGAGTTCTATAGCCGACTCGCTGGGAAAAGAGGAGGGAATTCTGGTGGGACACGATGGCAAAGATCCAAAACTGTGATATCTTCTTGCATCATAAACGCATTCTCAGGTCGTTACGGCGCCGTTTATGACTTTATCTACCCTCCAGCGAGGCATTCATCGTTGGGGAGGGCGGCCTCCATACTGACTCGGCACAAATGTCTTTGGAGACGATGATTGTGCCGCAGTGCGGATGTCACCGCGTTTCTAGCTTTGAAATAGGAGCGTTTTCGCTTTCAATGAAAAACCGTTAAATATCAAGACCCTACTAACCCCCTTTGTCATGTGTGCTGAACCTTTGTTCCTTACTTTTGGGCCACTCATCTAATCGATCCTGGGAGCTCGGATGCTTTCTCCACCGTCTAGTACTTACACTCGTCCGTAGCACATTTCCCAAATCACCGCCAGCAGGGGAAATAGTCTGCGGTGCCCTCACCCGATGCCCGTATCTTATCTTACCTTTTATGAACACTTCCAATAAGCACTTCTTGCGTTCCGTTAATATATTTGCATCTTTCTCCAAACAGACATCCAACCAATTAGCTATTCCTCCAAATATACAGTGATGCCCTTCCCAACTAGAAGCACCACGCCACCAACCTTCGGATTTCTTGTCCTCCAGCATTTCCGTTTGTCTTCCAACTGGAAACGATGTGGGGTTATTCACTCCTACCTTTCTTTAACCAATGCGAGTCGAGGACCATCTTTCTGTTTAGCTGAGCTACGATCAGCAGCTTCAGCTACGGTTCAGACCCGTCATCAACAAAACCCAGTGTTATCGGATTCGCTATCAAAGGGCTGCCTTTGACATCGTCGTAACACTCCCTAGTCTTATCGAATTAAACCTCCTTGCCCCCCCTCTTTCAACCCTTCCCCTCCCCCCCCCAACTTCTCCCGGCTTCATGCCCCTCCATTCAAGCCGGCCAGTAGGGAAGCCTGCTATCTATTTGAGACTACCGTCAGTCGGCGAAAACTTCGACAAAGGAGTACTAGCATCAATAAGCCGGAAGGTGTAACGCCTGGCATTCGAGCATGCCTAAAGTAACGGAGGAATTTGACGCTTGAGGCATAGATTTGGAGAGCCGAACAGACTTTCAATGCTTCCTACGAATGCTACAGCAAGCAAGAAGGAAGAATAAACGCCATCTATCCCGTGAACCTGAATCTCGTCGCTTCTAACCTTCCCAGGCCTTCCCTGGGCGCTACATTCCTCCTCCGGTAAGAATTGGTAAAGTCTATACACGACGTTCCATTAGCGATGCGCTCTTATAACGCTCTGAGAACAGATATTCATCAGCACGTACCTTGCAGCAGCACTCTGATCTTCCTCAAATCCCCCGTTTGAACCTTCTGCCCAATAGCCGACATCAGCCTCTCCCCCTCCCCATGCTTCACTGTTCCATGCGGTAACATCCCAATCGTAGCCCCAACCCACCTTGCCACCTCTTCCGGCATGATCTCGAAAAGTGCAAGCAACACCCCGCTTGCATCCGGAAAACAGTCTCGCGGGAAATGAAACATCATTCCCGTCATGATCCTCTGGACCAGTACCTCCCCTTGGCTCGTGACGAGACGCTTGACCGCTTGCTGGATCTGAGCTGTATTTTGTTGGGGTTGCTGGGAGTCTATATCTTCGGAGAAGGACGAGGAATTGGGGTGCGAGGTGCCATAGGAGAGGAAGTCCCGGAGGAAGTGTAGAGTTGCGGTCAAGGGGGCGTCTTGTTGGAGGGTTAGGGCACTGATGGAGGCGGAGATGATAGGTTCGCAGACAGGCGCTGTGAGGAGTTGTTGGTGGTAGTAGATTAAGGCGTCGATTAGGAGGCGGAAGAAATCTTCGATGACTGCACATATTGTAAGTGAAATTCTATATATTGCTCATGAGTTGAAAGGATAGAGGAGAATTACCGTCGGCGAGATCGGTAGGAGGGAGGTCATTCATGATCCGTAGAAACGCGAACGCTTGCTGCTCGAAAAATTTATAGATTGCTTGGGAGGTAGATGGATCGACAAATTCCGCTCCTCGTGCGAATTCACGAAGGACAGAATCCGTTGCCCATAGGAAGCATCCCTGGCGGGAGTTTTCGAACCCCGATGCAAGCTGCTGGGCTAGCGTCGGTAACAGAGGAAGTACGGCCGTTCGATACGAAAGAACCATGTAGCGCCAACACCGGCACACTCGCTCCAGAATGGGCGTCGAGTTGGTGAAATTCTCAGCGATCGCCGACATGAACGGTAATATTTCTTGGCAATACTTGACCGCAGGGTTCTCCTGATGTGGTGATACGTAGGGTTGGATGTTTTGAATGAAGACCGTTAGGAGTTGAAGATAGTCTGCAATGGCTAGCTTTGCTTTTTCGTCTTCCGCATTCTTGGCCTCGTTGGCGCGGGTCATCGTTCTCTTAATAATAGGATCACAGTATAATTTGAACATTGAGTAGATCTTATCCAACGGCTGAGCTGAGATGACACATGCCACACCTTCAGTAATCTCTTCCTGGCTTGGTGGTGGGAGTTTGTCCAGAACAGATTCGTAAAAGGCGTGAAGTTGGGTGACGTGATCGGTGAGGAGCTGTTTGCAGTCTGTTCCGAAGAAGCGAAAAGCCAGAGCGGCAGCTCTTACAACCTCCGTCGATTTGTGTTGAAAGCCGGCAATAACGAAATTCAGTTGAGGTTGGAGAAACTCGGGATGTTGAGCCGTCCACTCGGTGTACCTTCCCAGTGCCATTATAGCTTGGAAGCGCAGCTTTTCGTGATCTGGTATTTGAACGATGAGCGGTATCACTTGGTGAAGGACAGTACTCTCTTCTGGGGATACGTTCCGACCCATTGCCCGCATACTGAACAACGGAGCCTCAAGTTCTTGCCAATGAGGGACACTGGTGCCAGTGGCTTGTCCTCCCCATGCTGATATCCATTGTTGAATGAGTTTGAATGCTTTTCCCAGACATACCTCAACGGTGATGACATCGCAGCAGTCTTTCAGTACATCGCCCATCTGGTGCCGGAACTCTCGGAACTTTTCCTCTTGCTCTCGATCGCCATCAAACAGATCTGTCTCATTTGAGTCCTGTGGGGTTGGAAATTCCAGATGTTTGATCATGACGTCCACGAGTCTTTCAAAAACATCAGCATACTGATTGCGTGCTGGTTTATACTTTTCCAGGGTTACCATCTGTTTGAATTCATACCAAAACAGGAATGTTAACGCAACAGCATCTCGATCCCGATCTCTGGCACAGCACTCCAAGATTGATTCTACGAGGCCTCTAAATTCGGCGGGTAGTCGAGCGATCATAACAACCCAGACTTCACCAGCTTCGGCAAATAGCCTTGTTATACCTTTGTAGGTCTCCAGATCTTCTGACTCCGCAACCTCCTGTATTTTGGGTCTTAACGATAGAATGCGAGGGTAGATTATCTGGATTAGTTCAATGGATTCATCTACTTCCCGAGTATCTCTAATAATTGTGCACATGCAATCAATTGCAGCCTCGAACGATACTTCTATCGAAAGAGCATTTATAATTGCTTCAAAGAGAGAAGAGTTGACGACATCAGCAGCTGGGATCTCACGAAGCCAAGACGATATACACTCGAAAAGATGCGGATTTGAGGCCGCGGTGGCTGTTGAGCGTTTAGCATTGAATTGAAAAGGAAAGGAAAGATACGACTGTAAAATCAGAAACGTAGTAAAAACTTACGGGAAGATTGGGAATATTGGATTAGAAGTCGTAGAACTTGGGGGGCATTCTCTTCTAACAGTTCCTTCGTTCTAGTTATGAGGTCCTCTTCCTAGTGACACCCAATGATATTAGCCACTTTATTTCCAGAGCATGACATTCAGAGATGTTTCCCTGTGGCATGAGCGAGTCGTGGTCAGCATACCGAGAGATTGATCTTTCGTCCCTCGATCACTTCTTCTGGCAGCACTCTAAGAAACTCCAAGACACAATCCAGTGCGTTGTTCCCAAGCGATGAGCCTACGAGTTGAAGTACATTCTTCCACTCTACCATCTGGATTGCTAGATTTGCTTGGCAAACACATAGTTGTGTCCTAATCGGTCTCGGTCCTTCACGGAAAGTGTTCATAAGCCCAAGGATAGAGTCTCGTAATGCTGGTAAAGACTGCCGAGGAAGTTGATCTAGATCATAGGTGATCTAGAAGAATGAGTATGGTGATAGGATTGTCTCCGAGTACTGGATGGAGTATTTACTTTTCCTTTTAGTGTCGTTGCGGCAAACAGCTTGGCTTCCACGGTAACTCCAGAGGATGACAGAATAGAGTGGGTAGAAGCCCAAGCCTCAGGCTACAGTTTATGGAGCGTCAGAGTGGCTCTATTGGCAATAAACTGTACTGATATTACGTACAGACTTTTGGAATTTCTCAAGATATTCGTGTGCTTGCGATTTCTGTGACCGGTCTTCATTGCTTTGCATAGTCGCCAGAGCAGCAAGTACGGGCGTAAAGTCATCTGGTCCTGTTGAGGCCATGTTAAGTTGTGCTGTGGAGGGGTTGGGTGGAGCTATTTATTCGTTCAGAGCCTTCCAGCTGGCAGGACGATATCTCATCAATCGAATAACAGCAGCATAGATACCACAGAAGCTTGAGAAGGAGAGAGTGGATTGTAGAATCTTGTCAACTGTGCAAGGCGTTAAATTTTGTGTTGATTGATGCGCAGCGTCAGAGGCGTCCAAATGCGGCTCACAGGCGGATGCGGTGGAACTTTCGCCGGCCGTAGCTCTGTGATTTTGGTGCATCACCATTAACCATCTTAAAGGGGAACAACCGTCAACGACAGTTTTCGATACTTTCTACGCCGTACAGAATCTCATCCAGTGCTTCCACAGAACTCTGGATTCTCTTGCTGGAACTCGAGAGCTGGGCTACACCAAACGCACTGCCGTCAAGAAAGCAAGTTGGACTTTGAGCACCATCAACCTACGCAATGACTGGTCGCGGCGGTGGCGGTAGAGGCAAGGTGCTTTTGCCTCCAATCAACTTTATCTTCAAGCTCCTACAGCAGCATTCCACGGTCTCAATATGGTTGTTCGAGCAATTGGCAATCAGGATAGAGGGGAGGATTAGGGTAGGTCTTATGTTGATGGGTAGCTATCAATGGACATGGCTCACAAGATCACGTTCTAGGGTTTTGACGAATTCATGAACCTGGTGGTTGATGACGCGGTGGAAGTTAAGCAAGCTACAAAGACAGATCCCGACGAAAAGCGACGAGAATTAGGTATAATTTTCTCTTTGATAAGACGTTATGGGGAAAATTTAACACATACAATAGGTCAGATCCTACTAAAGGGGGACAATGTATCCCTCATTCAAGCCCTTCAATAAGAAAACTTATGGTAGTTCTTCTGAGGTTCTTGACCGGTAAAATATTTGACCAAGGCGCATTGAGATACCAAGGAAAAGTTTTATGTTTTGTGTCGACCATTTAATCTACTCGCTACCCTCACAACCTCGAATCAACGATCCGTCGCCTACAATCAATGCGTCCAATCGCCAGTCAGAAGCATCTGTGGGAACCTCCCCTTCTTCGAGAAGCTGTTCTTGAAGTGCTAGTCCGACTACGAAGTAAGTGGTTAAATTAGTTGTACAGATAATGCAACAAATAGAACATTTACTCACCAAGCAATGGCATTCTTTTCGAGTTTCCACTCTCGGATGCCCTCATTTGATGGAAGCGTTGCAGAAAGAAATCATAGAAACCCTTTCCATGCCCAAGTCTTGCAAATCCCCTATCAAAAGCCATACCGGGCATGATTATCATGTCAACATGCTCTCCTTTCATTGATTCCCTTGCGTGGTCATTCGATTCGATTTCGGGGTCACTAAGACATTTGCATCTCCCAGGGATCGAGGCTTTACTTGGAGTCGGGATCCCCCAAGCATCCGGCCCAAGAGCCTCGTAATCCTCTAGTGAGTGCAGAGAAACCATGTCCATGACCGTCTTGGGCCCATCCGTCGGCGGAGAATCCAACTTGTAAGTATACGGCACGTAGACACTCTTGCCTTGGTGAAAGGCATCGTGAACAATATCACTTGTAGAGACCTCTCCTCCCGGCATGGAGAGATAGATGCTAATCTGACTGGCCATTTTGTACTCGGGCAGAGAAAACAAAGTAGTTGCAACTTGCCGGGCTGATCAGAGATGCACATCGGATCAGCAAAGAGATGTAACTTATGCTTTACATACTACGGACATTGATTGTTGATTGAGTCTCCAGACAGCTGTGAGAGCCGGTGCTTCATCGAAGCTCTTAATTCCTTCTTGAGCGTTCGAAGAGCAGTCATTTCTGCGACCATTTCATACGAGAGCCAGCATGAATTGAATCGGTAGTGACTTTAATCGACGGTGACCTTTCCGTATCATGGACTATCTACCATACTCGAAAATATGGTTGTCGTTGCACAGAAAGACTCATGGCACAGGTTCACGTTGCTATTTATAGACTAGAAGGATGAGGCGAAATTTAACCTTTGACGGCCTTCCGGTGATGACTGTAGTGCCCCCCTTGATCTCAAAGGACCTGAGCACAACTTCAGACAACACTCGTTTCGCAACAAAACTCAATGCCTCACTCTCTTAGGACGCTGTTGTTTGCTGGCGCTGTTCTCGTATCGGCCGTGAGTTCGCAGGGTGTCCCGCAGTTGACAGGAACATGGACGACCAAGTCGCGGCAGGTCATCACCGGACCGGTACGTACTCCAAAATGTTTCGCGTTCATACCACAGCTGTCAATCTGGGACGAGGAGCTGGGCCTATCAGGAATTTTGTGTTTGCAAAGGCTGACTTCTACAGGGTTTCTACGACCCAGTAAACGAGAAGATGTTTGAGCCGTCGCTCACAGGCTTTTCATATTCTTTTACCGATGATGGCTATTACGAAGTAGCATACTATCGAGCAATATCGAATCGTGTGTCTCTATCACAGTCTATGAAATTGACGAACTATACTAACTAGCTTTGTAGCTACAACACCATCATGTCCTCAAGGAATAATACAGTGGCAGCACGGCATATTCACAACACCATCCAATGGATCCCTCATCCTGACACCCTTCGGAGTTGATGGCCGTCAACTCCTATCAAATCCGTGCCTGTATCACACTTCCGTATATACACGCTACAACCAAAGCGAGCTCTTCAGAGTAAGTCAAGCCTGAACTGTAATGTTCTATTATAATAGGCACAGAAAAACTAACTGGCTACCCATGCAGAGCTTCGAAGTAATCACCGACTCCTACAGCAAAGCACCCCGGCTCAATCTTTTCGCCTTTGATGGAGCCCCCCTAAATCCGATGTACCAAGCCTACAAACCACCTATAATGCTCCCCACACAAACCCTTAACCCTACCACGGCATCTTCAACCGGTGGTGCTACAGCCACAGCATCAACCACTGGAAAGGCTAAGAGGAGTCGTTTTGAGCGTGACGAGGATCTGGGAGGCCCATTGAACCGAAACGTTTTGATAAAGCGGAAAGAGCCGATTAATGCAGATAAATGGTGGTGGATTGGGGCGGGGATGACAGCCATAGGTGGTGTTGGATACATCTGCTTTTGATCGGGACGAGGTGCTTTGATGTTCTCCATAGATAATGTCGTGCTGGGAGTTTTCGGGCATGTTTTGGCGTCTAGGAGTATGTCTTCCTAGATACACTACTCGTACATAGACCGACCATGACCTTGGCATGAGCGTATCTGTAATGATCTTTCGGCAAATCTGCCACTTCACTCATTATGCAATTCTGCCACAGCATCGGTCCCTCTTCCGTGTGATTCCACCCTCTGTTGATTCCCCGAGTGCTTTGGCCTGGCACAGCACCGGCGCATACCGGCCATGGGAGATCGAGTACGCCCACCACGACATCCGGATTTCAAGTAGTTGTCGTGCCGGTGTGGCAAACATCCTCGAGCCATTAACGCGGCTCCGGTAGGACCGTCCACTCAACTCCAGTCCCTAACCCTCCCCTCCCCTCCCCTCCCCGTCCTTCACAAATCCCCTCCACCTTCCCCTTTCTCCCTTTTAATCCTCACCCGCCCTCTCCCACCAAAACATCTTTCACAACCACTCTAGTCAATCATCCACCCTCCTCACCCTCGGCACCACCCTCTCTAGCTCCTCCCGATCCTTCTCTGTCGGCACCAACCCGAATCTCTCTTCCGCTTTATCCGTCAGCAGGATACCGAGGCCGGCCCAGCCGATCATGCCCAGTCCGAGGAAGATGCGGGTGCGGGGAGGGAGGTTGAGGAAGGAGCTGTGGTGGGGCGGGCGGTCGGTTAATGGGTAGAGGCTTAGGGGGAAATAGGGGAAGCGTACCGGTAGAGGGACATGTTATGGAGACGGAGACCACTACGACATTATTGGGAAGGAGTGGATGTTGCGTTGCTTAAAGGTCGGAAGAAAATCAGAGGCTCAATTGGTTTAGAGGTTTTAGCGTGTGCAGAAAGGTTTATTTACTTAAACTGAGTCGGGGTGAAAAGGTAGCCGTTTCCGAGGAACCTGGACGCTGTTTTTACGCTCCCTCTGCACCGGCCCCCCGGCCGTGCCCATGCCGCCCTATATTTTTCATGCGCCCGAGATTCGATGCCTGCGATTTTTAATCCCCGCAACGTCACGCCGTCCCTGCAGTTAATTCCACTTGTGTCTTCAACCCACCTGTTCAACATTCGAAGCTCGACCTTCCATGTCTTGTGTGAGCTCGAATTGTTCACGGACGTTGCGGCGTGAAGCGCGAAGGATGAAAAGGAAGAGAAGTGCAAGAGAGAAGAGAGGAGAAGAGGAGACGAAATCACGCTAAGCGTCGCATTCGTTTCTGAAGCACTTCCACGCCTATAAAGATCGGCCTTCTCTTTCCTTTCTCTTCAGCTGACTTTCCCCTTTGCATTGATGTACTTGAGAGTCTTTTTCTATTCAGTCTTTACTTTGACTGCTCTCAGAATCATCTGAGATGATTCATCAAAAAGCATCGCTTCAAGTTCAGAATCAACACTCAAACTCGTTTCACGACGCATTCACTAAAATCAAGCTCTTCGCTTGAGAATATTACAATCAACGATTCGAGAAGATTGATAGAAATCATCAATCGATCACTCTCTACGCTGATATGATTAATCTTCACATTGATCATCTTGAGAAATTGTGAAGAGAATCAGTCACTTTTAATGTTCATTCTCTGATGATTTTACTCACGTCGTCGATCTTCTAGATATTGCTCTGTCATCAATATCGATTCTTACTACACACTCAAGAAATTTACGAAAAGTCGTATCAAGAACTTTTTTCATTGATTGTGTAACAATTACTCTGTTAAGAAAATCAGTTCGATCGAGATTTACTGACATCAACTGAGTCAGTTATATATCAAATGAAAGAGTCAATGAATCAACTCATTAATCTTGAAATAAATCTTCGATGTAAGTGATTAAGAATGTCAATGCTTTCACATGATTAACAAAGAAATAGTTCATCAATAATTTACTAATCGAAAAACATAAGCTGAACAACAGCGAAATCAACAAATCTCTCTTAAATGCAAAAGACTTTCTGAAGATTTTGCGCTGTCATTGAGTGATGAACACAAATATCTTTTCTCATGAACGACAATGAATTCAACTTGCAACGATCTTGCTGATCGCTGCGTTCACTGAATCTTGATCAAAAGTTCTTCTCAAAATCATTTATTGAGATCTGAATTTGTTCGCTCAGCGCGATAAGATCATCGAGAAAGTGACGCTCATATTGCAGCTGAAACTCATCAGAATCAAGTTTCATAAAAGATGCAAAAGATTATGAGTGACAGTCAGAAAATTAAGTTCATCAATCTGACTAGTCTATAGTAAAATCTACATATTCTTCATTGATACAAATTCTTTTTTCTGTGTGATATTTCACATCATCAGTCTTGTTTGCTACAATGATGTTTATCTTACTTTTGATTTGACTTTCAAGAAAGTTCTGATGCTGAGCGTTTGAAAGAGATTGAACTGTCAACTCATTTCGTGAAAAGAGAACATGCATAGACTGATCGCGTCGAGTTGAGTCATTGAGATCGAGTCGAGTTTTCGACTTGTCAAGACTCGATTCGAGTCAGAATTCTTGACTTGAGTATTCGAGTCAGAGAATTGAAATCGAGTATTGATCTGAAATTCTCGACTCGACTCGTCAAGACATGAAGATAGATAGATAGATATTCTATTATGACTCTCTATTATGACTTTCTATCATGACTTTCTACCAAATAGTCTTCATGTTTTCTCTTCATGACTTTTCTTCATGACTTTTCTTCATGACTTTCTATCAAACAGCCTTCATGTTTTCTCATCATGACTTTCTATCAAATAGTCTTCATGTTTCTCTTCATGACTTTCTATCAAAAAGGTAATGCAAAAAGATAATGCAAAAGCATAAAATCGAATTTTTTTTCTATATTTAGCTCTCTTGACGTCATATTCGATTGCTTGACGAGTCGAGTCAAGTTAGCGAGTTCTGACTCGGCTCGAGATTGATATCGAGTCGAGTCATGAGATTTGACTTGAGTATTCGAGTCGAGTCAGAAGATTTGACTTGAGTACTCAAGTTGAGTTAAAATGTAGATATAAAAACTCGGCTTGACGTTCAGTTTAAACATGCAAGACGTTTCAGTATTTCGTTTGTCTGTGAAAACAACACAAGAATTTCAAATCTCGCTTGACATGATGCTTTTCTATGATAAGTATCACGACTGAGTAAAATGATTAGAAGAAGAGACAGACTTCATGCAAGTCTTCATGATTTATTGTATTCAATGAGCAATGAGAAATGTCATCAATGATGAGTCTTGAAACTTCTGATTCAAGACAGCAATGATGACATGATTATTCATCAGACAATTTTAATTTCAATGAGACTGTTTGCAATTTAATCATAAATTAAATCAACTTGATCATTTTTCATTGCAACTACTTGTTTTGCATGATTCAATATCACACTTAAGTTGCATATTAAGACATGAAGTCTTGTACGAAGTTGATTCAAGTGATTAATCAAATGAGTTAACTGATTGATTTACGACGACTCAAGAGACTGATTAATGAGCAGAGAGAGTTTCTTCATCAGAAGACAGAAACTCAGATGCTATGCTATCATCAAGATCAACTTTACTATTGCATTCAATCATCAAAGTTTAAGTTTCTGTATTGAGCAGAAAAAGAGTTGATTCACGACGAGTATTGAAAAGTCAAACGCGTCGTGAAATGACTCATTAAAGCATAAGAGTAAGCGCTCAAGAAGCAGATTTAAGCAAAGTATGATATCATTGCTTCAATGAATGATATTCAAGCGTAACTTGAAGAGAATGTGAAGTCAATTAATTGAATGATTCTTATTTCAAAGTCTATTTAATACGTCTTTGTGAAAAGATCTTGCATCACTCAGATCTTCTTCAATTTGTTGTCAACTGTTAAAAATGTGTCAAAGATTAAACTTTAATCAATTTACAGTGAATGCTAGCGAGTTCACTGTGTATTAATTAAAGCTAGTTAATAATTTAGCAAAGATCTGATTTAAATCTGACTCAGATTTGACTTAAATATAACTCAATTTCTTTTCTCTTTCTCAACATCTTCTTTATTTACATCACATTCTTTCTATGTCACAACACATTTTCTTCAAGTTTAATGCAGTCTTTGAACATTATATAAATAGAAGTTCTTGTATCACTCTTCTTCTGTATTCTTAATGTTCAGTTATAACTATCTTTAAAGATCAAGCATTATTAATTTCGTTCTTCACTGATTGAATCATTTAAACATGATCTCAACATTACATTTGTATTTGTAATTCATACACTCTTGTGACATTGATTTAAATTCAACTCATGAAGAAATCTATGCTATGTATATCGAATGAACAAAACTCTTTGAGAAAGAAAATCGCTCATCAACTACACAGCAACTTCACGTCGTTGAAACAATGAGTATTGAAACTATGTACTCAATAATAAATCTATAGCTTCTATTCAGCATATGATGCTTGAGTAAACTCTTAATGAGTGTTTGTGCTGTTTGTTGTAACACATCATTCTTGCTCTGCTTTTTATTGATAATATTTTATACAATGATGTTTTGATTTTCAATTCTTAATCATGAAGATGAACGATGATTTCTTTGCACTTGTGATGCTCATAATTGTAATGTTGAAAACTGTGTTCTCTTGCTCAATGATTGTCATTTATTGAGCAAAGAGATATGTGATGAAAGAGAGATGCACATGATGAAGAGATAGAGTATGATTGTACTGAATAACTCTATTCTGCTCTTAACTTGTGTCACATAAATGTTGAATAGATTGTTGATATAAATGTGTGATTGCAGTCGTTCAATGCTTAGCTCTGATCAATAATAAAGAATGCGTTCTGATCATTCTTCTGCGCTCTCAATTTTTCACGTAGATAGATGTATGACTTGACGTCAAGTAAAGAAGATGAACTCAAGCTCTCTCAGTATATCAGCGTGATCAACGAGTCACTACTTCTTCGAGCACATGTAGTCATAAACTCAAGACTCATCATCTGAATCAATTATTCTATCTGATTAGACTGATCATCGAGTCGAGTTTCGAGTTGACATTTTGAACTCAAATCGAGATCGAATCGAATTGCTCACATTTTCAACTCGACTCGAGTTGAATTGCTCATATTTTCAACTTGACGCGACTTGACTCGACTGAGAATTGGATCAATTCGACTCGACTCGTCAAGAATTCGAGCTTGACGTCAAGAGAGCTAAATATAGAAAATTTTCCGGTTTTTGACTTTTGCATTACCTTTTTGCATTACCTTTTGATAGAGAGTCATGAAGAGAAACATGAAGATCGTTTGATAGAGAGTCATAAAGGGAAACATGAAGACCGTTTGGTAGAAAGTCATGGCGGGGAACATGAAGAGAAACATGAAGATCGTTTGGTAGAGAGTCATAAAGAGGAACATGAAGGTCGTTTGATAGAAAATCATAAAGGGGAACATGAAGGTCGTTTGATAGAGAGTCATGACGAAGAACATGAAGAGGAACATGAAGAGAAACATGAAGGGAAACATGAAGAGAAACATGAAGGGGAACATAAAGAGGAACATGAAGGGAAAACATGAAGGTCGTTTGACTTTGGTAGGAAGTCATGACGAGGAAACATGATAGAAAGTCATAAAGAGAATCATGAAGGCTGTTCGACCAAGCTATTTACATTTATCTAATATCTTGTCGAATTGAGTCGAGTTTTCGAATCGAGTTATCGAGTCAAGCTTCTCAATTCGACTCGAGTTCTCGAATTCAACTTCTCAATTCGACTCGACACTTTTTCAAAAAAATTTCAGCTCGACTCGACACTTTTCAGATCAAGTACTCGACTTGACATGATCAATTTATATCTGATATCTTTTTATCAATTACTTGACAGCACTGTTAATATGATGAAGACGTTTCAGTATATCGATGCAGTCAACGAGTCATCAATTCTTCAATCACTTGTAGTCATAATTTCAAACTCATCATTTGAATCGACTTTTCTACTAGTAATATCTTTTCATCTCTTACTGACTTCAACATGTCATTAATCTTCTTCATAAATCAGTTGTGACTGTTAGAAAGAATGTTGTCACGTAGATGAAAACTCTGCATGACAGCTTTCATGATCACGTAACATTCTAACATCATTTGAACTGCGTTGAATTGAGATCTCTTGACTCTTCTGACTTCTATTTGAACACAGAATAGAATCAAAAGATTCGTAGTTGATATCATGTATAAATGAATCTTGTTGTCGATCTCTCAACATTACATTAAGAATTCGTTAATCATACAATATAAATGTCATTATTCATTCAATATACTCATTTAGACAGAACGAGTTTAAAGAAATTTGTTTATCTGATGATCAAAGCAATCAAAAGACAGAACAACATTAGAAAGTTTGATAGAATCAGTAATAAAGCACTTGAATTTCTAAATGATTTCATTACTCATTAAGTATGTAAAGTTCATCTGATTAAGAGAATCTACGATAAAAAATCTTCGTGAATTGCTTAAGAATCAAATCGATTAATAGAATCAATGATAAAGAATCTTCATTGATTGCTAGAAAATCATCTCAAATCAACAAACAAAATCTTTCTTTTCTGAAGATTAAATGCTTGAACTATGATCTCATCTTCATTCTGTTGAGCATCATTCTTCGTTCAATCAATTAAACATTCATCATGACTCAATCATTTGTGAACGATCGTTTCAAAGAATATCAAAGTCGCTACTCTGAAACTTTCAATTCTTCTTTTAAACAATTTACTGAATCAATTATTTATCTCACTTTTCTTTCAAGAATAGTCATTTATCTTAGAATCAACTTTGTATGAAATTGATGTTAATTCATGTCGATGTCAAAGATTCTTGACGAAGTATTTGACACTTTCACTCTCTGAAATGTCAAGAATGTCAAACAGTTAAAGTGCTGAATTGAAGATGATTCAGATTGATTTATGAAAGTTTTTAATGAGCTTTGAGTTCAACAAGATTTAAGCATGAAAGTTTGTAATCTATTTGACAAGTTATTTAGTAATCAAGTATAAAAGACTCACTACGAAGAGCTTGAGCGAGCTAAACAACAATCAGACAAAGTCAATCTATGAATTCAAGATAAGAATTAAAAGCTAGAAGAAAAGCTTTAAGTGATTAAAGAGTTCATCTTTATCAATTCAATCTCAATCTATTTTGATAGATTTCATACTCAAAAGATACTCAATTCTTTTCTGTTTACTGATGAAAAAGATTCAATCTGAAAGAACTGATATGCGAAAATTCAGAATAAACTAAAGATAAACATCAATCTCTTTTTCAGCAAACGAGTCACTTTAAACTATATATATTCTAGATTATTTGATGATGCAGCTTAAGTCACACAAACTAAATGAAAACGTGACTGTGTCAATCTTTATGCATTCGCTGAGAATCTTCTGAAGAAACTTGATCAGTTGTTTAATGATTCTGATAAAGAAGTCAATTTTCGTAGAGAATACTACAATTTGATTCAAGAAGCAAAGAAGTTTAGCGAATTTTATACTCAGTTTCAACGATTGTCTTTTTATCTGAGTTATCATGAAAAGTAACTGATCATTGATTTAAAAGATAAAATAAATCTTCGTCTTCGATTTATTTAAGTAGATCAATTAGTTCAATCTGATTTTCTCAAGAATATTCATTTCTATCTGATTTGACTAAACAATGATCAGCGAGTCATTTGAGACATCAAGAATAAAGTCAACATCATTAAATGAATCATCTTTGCTGAAGAAATTCATACAATTTCTTATAAGAAGATTGAATCGACTAGATTCAATGAATTATCAAAGTCGCATGACGCGATTTTAACTAACGTCAAAAATATGAATATACAAGCTGAAAATTGCTTTCTTTGTCATAAATTAAATCATATTTCTAAGAAGTGTCTTAATTAACTCACTAGAATCAATGTCTTGAGCGAAGATAAATACAATCATTCTGATTTCAAGTCAGATTCTGATTCAAAAAACTAGTCATTTCTTCAAAAGTCATTGAAGAAATAAAGATTATTTCTTTGTGCAATCTAAATAAAATTCTATCGAAAGAAAGTTACTTTAAGAAGTTTTTTCTGATCAATGCATTACTTATTTCTCAGAATCAATCTTTCAGTCTTTAATCTTTGATAAACAGTGATTTTATCATTTACACGCTGATACATACTAGACTAGTCAATAAATTATGCAAGAAACTCAAAATACAATCTATATTACTAGTCAAAGAGAAGTTAATACAAGACTATGATGAGAAGATATTTAAAAAAGCTATTACTCATAAAATTCTATCTAATCTCATGATCAAAAGTCATAAGAAACTGACTGTGCTTATGCTGATAACTGATATTGAGCATCATGAAGTTATACTAAACAAACTCTGAATGAACAAAAACGAAATATTGTTAAATATGTGACATGATATCATTGTCTTTTTTGATCAACTAAATATTTCTATTTCTATTTTTTCAATCTCGTTTAATTCAAAGCACTCAAGTTGATTATGATCAACTTTGACTTCTTCAACGACTTTTAATAAAACCTTTATGATGCTCAAATGATCAGTTTTGATTGCTCAGAAAGAGTTCTTCTCAATTTAAAGCATAGACGTGATTCTCTTCAAAACTTTGTTAAATCATTCAAGAAAGAACAGTACTGAGATTTTTGCTATCTTCATTAAAGACATTAATAGAGAAATCATTTACAATACTCAATGCAAGTTAAATGTTCTAAACGTTTTCTCAATCGATGAAGTTACTCAGAATCTAGAAGATATTAAAGTCAAACTATCATCAAAATATCAAGACTTTTTAAATGTCTTTGATTAAGCTCAAGCAGACAAACTATTGTCTCATCATTCATATGATCATAAGATAGAACTCACTAGTGATTTAACATCATCTCGCTGTCGAGTCTATCAAATGTCTCTTTACAAACTTCAGAAGATAAAAAAATATCTGAATGAGAATCTTTCTAAAGAATTTATTACTTCTAGCAAAGCTTCTTATTTCTCACTCATTCTGTTCACTTTAAAAGCAAATGAAGATCTTTAATTCTGCGTTGACTATTAAAAGCTCAATGCTATTATTAAGAGAAATTGCTATTTTCTATCTTTGATAGATGAAATGATTAATAAAATAGTTGATTGCAAACATTTGATTCAATTGAACATCATTTTAACATTCAACAAACTACAAATGCATTCTGATAGCAAGAACTACACTATTTTTATTATTGTTTTAAAAGCATATAAATTTAAGATGCTATTATTTAAACTTATTATCAGAAACTGAGTTAAACTAAAGATACTATTAATATAAAAGACTGATATTATTATTACTTTGATAAAATTTAGGTACAAAACAATACATCAGATAATGTACAAGATGAAAGACAAAGAGTGAAAAAAAAGAATGAAAACTCAACTTTTATATACATGAATCAAGCAGAATCAAGACTAGACAGTAGTTTTATTAACTTAAGATTGCAAAAGTTCATGCACATAATTGAGATAATTAAAACAGAATTGTTGAGATTAAATTAAAATAACGATGACTAAATTAATAACTTGATTCATTGAACTGCAAAACAGATTCAATGAATCAAGATTATTTAAAATATCAACAATTTATATTTTAAATTGAATTAATAATCTGACATTATGACAGTAACTTTTTATGAAATGAGAAAGAATTGAAGATGAAGACTGAAACAAGATGAGAATTAATGTGAATGCATTTTAATTTAATGAAGCACAAATGAAACTAAAATAAATCTGAGTCATATTTAAGTCAGATCTGAGCAAGATATTTGAATCAGATCTTGACAAGATTTAAAAGATGAAACAAGATGAAATGCATTTTAACATGATGATGCATGATGAAATTGAAACACATTTGAGTTACATTTGAGTCAGATTTAAACAAAATGTTTAAGTTAAATCTAAATAAGATCTGAGTCAAATCTGAGTAAGAGAAAGACGAAATGCAATTTAATATAATGATGCACAAATGAAATTAAAATACATCTGAGTCAGATCTGAATCAGATTTAAGCAAAATGTTTGAGACAAATTTAAGTAAAATCTGAGTCAGATCTGAGCTAAATTGAAATGATGAAGATTGAACTTAAAGTTCTTGACATTGATATTGAAACATCATACATGACAGTACATGTGATTTTTTGATGACAAAGTTGACGAGATAATATTCATTAAGCATTTGCTCACAATTATTCAGAAGATTGAAAGACTTTCAAGTAAAGAAGTGATCTTTTCAATCAACATAATACTTAAGTAGAGATGAATTATAACATCTATCATGCTTGAAGTTTAATATGCTGTTTACATATCAGAATCTTTCATTATTCTCAATGATAACAAGTTTTCAAGATTTCTGATGTTGATTTGAAAGAAGATTACTTGTGATATAACTCAAAAAAGTGACATGAAAAACTGAATAAATCTTCATGAATACTGAAAGATTCAACTCAATAATCAGAAAGTTGTTCTTGAAGACATGCTTGATCTTGAAGAGATCAACATTATGATCATTTAGCTTGATTGCAAAATGAGTGATGCTGAGATTGCAAACATTCAGTCAAACTTCATCTTCAATGAAGTATTTAAAACAAGAACGACGAAAGAAATTGACATTGAATTCATAAATGATCTGAGCTATAAGCATCTCATCATGTAAATGCTCAGTTAGTTTCTTCATCTTCTTGATGAACTTTTTGACATTGATTAACTTGTTTCAAGCTTGAAACATAAGATTCTCAAACAAAGATTCAGAAAGCTTGAAGTTTAAATGTGAGTTTTGATTCAAATTAATCAAGAAGAGTGATGTTAAAGTGATTAATAATGATGCATTATTGATGATGAATTCAACTTCAGAAAGTCACTTAGCTTAATTATTCTGCATGTAGTTGACGAAGACTTGAAAATAATGCTTCATGATAGCATTGACTTTCTCAATTTGTTCATCAATCTCAAAGTGATATATCATTGATAACTTAGCATTTATCTTCAACATTTTACACATATGCTTTCAAACATCGAAGATGAATTGTATGTTTCAATCAGACATGAAGAACTCAAGTAAATCATGATGTTTTCAAACATGAGCATAGAAGCAGTTGATAACTTCTTCAACTTTTATAGAAGTAATGAGAACTAAATGTCTCATTTTGATAAAATAATCAATAAAGACTAAAACATATCTATATGTGATACTCATGAAGATACTGAGCAATAAAGAATCTACATAGTTCATAAAAACATCACGTCAACGACGTTCAAAAACTGAAAGAAGATGCAATCATTTTTAAGTTCATTGTTTAAAGAGTTTGAAACATGTGTACATGTAACAGTTTTGTATAAAATGTTGAACATACTTATAAATGTTTAATTATCAGTAAACTCAACTGATCAGTTCATAGCTTTTTGCTCTTTCTGAGTGATCATTCATGACATTATCATGAGTGAGCTGAATGATATAAAGACATAGTTTATCTGAGTTAAGCATGTACTTTCTTTCTTGAAAGTACAGATGATTCTTATGTTCTTTACACTCAACTAAAGAAATCTTGTTGTGATGTTGTGCTTCATTGCGAAGCACTTTAATTATTTGAACTGTGAATTTATCATTGATTTCAACTTACTCTCACAATGTCTGAGTGAGAATATCAGCAAAATCTTCATCAAGATTCAGAATGTCTTGATTTAACTAAGACTTAATGTTTTTAACGTTGAATTCTTCGATTTCTAGATTCATGAAAACTAAAATTTGCAAAAATGCTGAAATAATTGAAAACAAATGTAACTGAACTGAATCTAAAGTGATAATTTGTGACTGAAACTTCATGACTTTGATGTTGAAAATGTTGAAGATGAGATTTTTAACAATATTGAGATTTAAAACATGAGTTTTCAGAATTGTTTAATGTTGATATTGATGTCAAGAATCAAATATATTCTTCTCTTTAAAGAGATTTTCTGAGCAACATGTCAAAGCATTCAACTTATCATTAATCTTGTCGAGATGATAAGCAATGTGATAGTTAAATCTAGACAGAAACTCACTTTAATGAGCTTAATAACGACTTAACTGCTTAATTGACATGAAATACTTAAGATTTTTGTAATTTATGATCATTTTAATAGAATAAATAAAGTCTTCAAGCTCTGATCATCATTTCTTGAAAGTGCAAACAATGATCATACATTCTTTATCGTAGATTTCATAGTTACACTCAACTGAATTATGCTTTTTCGAAAAGTAAGTGATTGAATGAAGAATCTCATTTTTATCATATTGAGAAAGAATTTTTTTAAACACATAGTTCAAAGCATTAATTTCTATCACAATCTTGTGATCTGAATTATAGTGATGAAGAATAATCTTGAAAGTGAAGACTTTCTTAAGAATGTTGAATGCAATCTGACATTTCTGAAATCAGATAAAGAGTACATATTTTTTGATGAGATGAGTGAGCGAGATAATTATTTTACTATATTCATAAATAAATCTTTTATAAAAGTTCGCGAAATCTAGAAAACTTTGAACGTCTTTAACGTTGATTAAGATGAATCAGTTGACAATGATGTTTATCTTAAAAGAGTTCATCTTGATCTCTTCAATGATGATTATCAATTCTAGATACAAAACTTGAGTGATGTGAAACTTGCATTTGATTATATTCATCTGAAGGTCTGCTTCTCGCAGCTTTCGCAGAATGAGCTTGACATGAATCTCATGCTCAAGTTTATTGTCGAAATAAATCAAGATGTCATTCAAATAAGCTGTACAGAACTTATTTAAATGTTTGCAAAGAATATTGTTAATGTACTTCTAAAATGAGACAGATTCATTACATAGATTGAAGAGCATGACTAGATACTTGAATAATTCAAATCGAGTGCAAAAAATAATGAAAGCTTCATCTTCTTCTTTGATTCAAAGTTGATTGAACGCAGAGATAATATTCAGCTTGATAAAGATTTTAGCTCAACTTAGATGATTCAGCGTTTCTGAGATCAGAGACAAAGAATATTAATTCTTGACTGTAATAATGTTTAGATTTCAATAGTTCACGCAGAAGCAAAGTTCTTTTTTGAGTTTCTTGACAAAAAGAACAGAAACAATTGTTTGAAAGTGATTAACTTGAATAAAATCTTTGCTCAGATTCTCATTCAGATAACGTCAAAGTTCTAGAATTTCATCACGACTCATGTTGTACAAAGCGAAGACTGAGAGTTGAGCATCTTTAAGATGTATGACATGATCATGAGCTTAATGCGAAGACAAAATATCAACGTTTTTCTTGAAGAAGATGTTTAAAAACTTGAAATATCTGAATGATAAAATTGTGACTGAATCAACGTTCTTACTTTGTTAATAAACTTCAAGATCTTCTTGTGTCATGAATGCAATCAAATAAAATTTCTTTTTCATTTAATAAAGATTCAGATGATGATTTTATCATACATACTGTCTTAAGAATGAGACGAGAACTGAGCAAGAATTAAGCTGTTCTTTGAATAAACAGTCAAAGTCATGTAACGCGATTTTGACTCATCAAAATCTAAACTAGAAGATGAGATTAATTCAAGATTCAAGAAAATATCAATTTTCTTTAGAATAACGCTAAACACTTCAATTTTTTTGACATGAGTAGCATGATTAAAGCTTCGAGCTTTCAACTCAACTATGTCAAAATGTATAGAAGATTGATTGAATTAATCTGCTTAAGAAACAACAGAAGTTCTAAAGAAGAAAGAATTTTGACACTTGATTTTTGATGAGTATTTCTTTTGAATGACTTAAAGAATATGACTAAAAGCTTCTTATTTCAGACGAGAAACAAGACTGAATGAGATTTATTTCTTGTAAATGAGCTGAATATTAGTTTGCTTCTTGTAAGCGAATGAAGAGTTATATTGCTTCTTGCAAGCAGATGAGAAACTGAGTTACTTCTTACAAGCAAATTGAGAACTGAATTGCTTCTTGTGAGCGAACTGAAAACTGAGTTACTTCTTTCAAGTGAATTGAGAACTAAATTACTTTTTGCAAGTAAATTGAATGCTGAATTGCTTCTTGTGAATAATTTGTAGACTGAATTGCTTCTTGTAAATGATCTGTAGACTGAATTGCTTCTTGTGAGTGATTTATAAACTGAGTTGCTTCTTGTAAGTGAATTGAAAACAAGATTGAAGAGAAGTTACTTTATTAACTTCAAGCAAGAAATTTTCTTCTTGTTGATTAAGATCATAGATCTTGATGAGAGATTGACAACAATAATCAAGACAGAAGAAGAAAGATAAAATGAGAATATTGTGTTCAAAATTGACATCAATGACGTGATGACAAAGTCATGATAGATTCATGATGATGAGATATTGACTTAATTCAATAACATAAAAGAATAGTCTTTTGATGTGTTAATCGAGAATCATTGTGATTTCAACGACATGAATAATGTCATCAATTAAAGTGACTTGATCATCAAATTCTCAAAGTCTGCGAGAGTGAGTTAATTGATGCAAGAGAAGATGATGTTGTTGCGCAAAGAATTTATTCATAAAGACATAAGTAGAGACTTCACTATCAATCAAAGCGAAAGTGAGAACTTTAGATTGAGCTTGACGTAGAATACAAAATACTATCATGTGATTATTCTTGAATGTTGAATCGAATTCAAAGAGTTTCAAGACAGATGTAGCAGAAAACTTTCTATATGATTAAAGTGAGAATGAAAAGATTGAGACTAGTAGATCAGATGATATGTATACAGATTTCTGAGCATGACTTAGCTCAAAAACTAAACTTTTCTTGCAGACAGCGAAACTTCTTCATTTATATTGATGACATCACTGTCATAAATGTTCATGATATGCAAAGTGAAAAACTTCTTATTTAAGCATTCTTTAGCAATTTTGCTTAAATGTTGCAACTTGCAGTAGTAGCACAGCTTTCACTTGTTGCAGATTTTCTTAATTTCAGAAACGATCAAAGTCTTATCTTGAATGATGATAATAACAAAACTTAGATTTATTGATTTATCAAGAAATGAGAGAGAGAAAAATGAAGATACTGTTGAAATAACAGTCACAAAAGTAATGATTTTTGAACTTAAAGAATTACTAATTGATGCAGAGATGTTCTTGACTTTGACGAACGAAATGATGATGAAGATAAAGTAAGATTGATGATGCTTAAGCTGCTGAAGCTCTTCATTGATGTCAGAGAATGCTTAAATTCATTGATGAAAGATGAATGATTAAGTTTCATCAAGATTTCATCAGAAAAAGATGATGACTTGAATGAAATAATTAACATTGCGCTTCAGACAGTCAATCAACGAGAAATCTTTCATCAAAGAACATTTTTTCTTTTGATAGAAGAGATTGTAATAATCGACAAAGTTATTCATGTCTTACTTCAGAGTTTTGTGAAAATATAAATGAGCATTTTCTGTCTCAAAAGAGTTGTTGCAATAATAATACAATTTATGTTATCAATCTGCAAAGATGAAAATGATACAGAGATCATTGACTTAATATTGATTTATTAGATTGTGAATTTTCTTTTCTATAATAAGTTATGACTCAACATAAATGATCTTGACTCGATGAAAGAAGTAATGATCATCGTTCATGTTCATACGTTGTATCAGACTCTGCTCTTTTGCATTCAATTGATCTTTGTTTCTTTTATATTCAGATATGTTGAGAAGCTTCTTGAATTTAAAAGCGATGAAGACAGCGACAGAGTTTGCAAAAAGATGAATGATAAAAGAAGATTGATTGTTCAAGATTTGTGTGATAATCTAAGCTATCATCACAAGAAACTGAGAATTCAACTTTATATAAATTGAAGAACTGAAAATGATGAATGAAATGATAACATCATGTTGTCAAACTTGATTTTGAAGCTCTTGCATTGCATAAAAGATCTTGACTGAATTTTCAATCATACTTTGAGTGAACTGTTCAACAGCATGCTCATCATTGATCAAGAGATTGTGAGATGACTTCATTTGAGTGAAAGAATAACTAGACGAGATTTCAACATTTGAAAACGTTGCAGAAAGTGTAAATCTTTCGTAATGTCAAAGACTGAGCTAGACTAAAGAATCTATTAATATAAAAGACTGATATTATTATTACTTTGATAGAATTTAAATACAAGATAATACATCAGATAATGTACAAGATGAAAGATAAAAAGTGAAAGAAAAGAATGAAAACTCAACTTCTATATACATGAATTGAGCAGAATCAAGACTAGACAGTAATTCTATTGATTTAAGATTGCAGAAGTTCATGCATATGACTGAGATGATTGAAACAGAATTGCTGAAACTAAATTAAGATGATGATGACTAAATTAATGACTTGATTCATTAAACTGCAAAACAGATTCAATGAATCGAGATTATTTAAGATATCAATGATTTATATTCTAAATTGAGTTAATGATCTGATATCATGACACTTATCAATGATTTAATCTTGTTTCAGCAATATATGAATGATGTTTTATAAAACTTTCTAAACGACTTCTGTCAAGTCTATCTAAATGACATTCTTATCTACAGCAAAACTCAATGAAAACATAAACAACACGTCAAAATGATATTGAGTCGACTATGAGAAGCTGAACTACAAGTGAATATTTGAAAGTGCAAATTCAATGTAAAAGAAATCGTCTTTTTAAAAGTCATTGTTTCAGAATAAGATCTTCGTATGAATTTTATCAAAGTGAAAGTCATAGTCAATTGAATCACTTCAATCAATCTAAAAGAAATTTAAAGCTTCGTGAGATTTGTCAACTTCTATCGTCGTTTTCTTAGAGACTTCTTGAAGCTAGTTAAATCATTCACTCAGCTGACTAGAAAAAACACGTCTTTTGTTTGAAATGAAGTCTGTGTTCAAGTCTTTAACAATCTAAAGAAACAAGTCAGCTCAGTTTCAGTACTACAACATTTTGATTTCAAACGACAGACTATTCTGAAGATTAATGCTTTGAACTATGTAAAAGATGAAATACTATCTCAGTATGATGATGAGAATGTTCTTCACTTGATAGTCTTTTACAGCAAGAGTATAATTTTTGCTGAAATCAATTATTACATCTATGATAAGAAATTGCTAGTCATTATTCAATGTTTCAAACACTGAAGACTTGAACTAAAATGCACTGAATTACTCATTCAGATATTCATCGATCATCAGACTTTGAAGATCTTCATGAAAAATAAACAGTTAACTCGATGTCAAGTCAATTATCTAAACATTCTATTCAAGTTCAACTTTCAAATTATTTTTCAATTAGACAAAATAAACACTAAAGTTGATGCTTTAATCAGAATGCTAATAGCGAACATCTTTGAATTAGCTCAGCGCATTAAAGATCATTATCAGACTATTTTGACTTTTAATAGAGTTGATGTTCTATCTATTGAATCTGAAGCTAATCTTTATCAATGAATACATCTTGTCAATCAAATAAATGAGCTTTGCAATGAATATAAACAAGCTATGAGCGAAAAGAAGCTCAAATTTCATAACACTAAACTAAAAAACTGCGAGATCGTTGATGACATTCTATTTAGAAAAGACTTACTGTGAATTTCTGAGAATATGCATATGAAATTGCTACAGAAAATTCATGATCAGTCATTAATCTCTCATTCAGACAATAGATGAACTATTGATTTAATTCAGCATTTTTACTATTGATCAAAACATCAAGTCATGATCAGACAGTATATTTGAAACTGTCATGCTTGTCAGCAAAGCAAGCACATCTAAAGATAGCATCAATGAACTTCATTATTTTCTTTCGATTTTACAGAAACGCTGAAAAGATATAGTTATGAACTTCATTACTGAACTATCTTTGTCAGAAGATTACAACGTCATTTGCATGATCATATGTCATTTCATCAAGAAAGATCACTATGTCTTCTGTCATTGAAGAGACAATGACATTTCAGTCGAAGAAATGATTTGAATCAAGTTATAAAACGTCTATTGACTTTATGATCTACTCAGTTCTATTATTTCAAACAGAGACTCTCAATTCATATTAATCATGTGACAAAGTCTTTGCAAGCGACTAAGAATTACAGCTAGTTTATTCACAGTCTATTATTCTGAGATTAATGATCAATCAGAGTAAGTCAATCAAGACGTTGAATGCAAACTTAGAATCTACTGTAATTATCTGCAGAACGACTGAGCAAAATGACTTTTCATGATGAAATTCAGCGAAAATTTCAATATCTTCTCGATCATCTCAATAATTTTTTTCTACTTCAATAAGAGCTTTCACTTTTGAATGAGTTTTAATTTAAATACGACTAATTATGAAACAATTCGTGAACGTATTGAAGCTAGAAAAGTCAATGATATTATTATGCAAATGAAAGAACTTCTTAGCTTTGATTGTCAACAGTTGAAAAAAATGAAGCAGATCATTGAAGCTCAGATAAATAAACATAGATGAAACGTCATCTATGAAGTAAATAACTGAGTTTGATTATTCTTTAAAAACATCAAAACAACAAGATCATGCAAAGATTTGAAAGATAAACAGTTAGAACTTTATCAAATCATTGTCAAAGCTGAAATCTTCTATCATCTTCATTTATCAATAAGTATAAAGCATCTGCACTTAATGTTCAGCTTGAAGCTATTACGTTTCTATTCTGATGACTCTTTATCAAAACAGCAGTCAGAATCATTTAGATTGATCATTATCAAAGATAATAAATATTGAGAGATAGATGACATTTTAAACTCTCAATGTTATCAAGATCGAATACAATATAAAATTAAATGAACAGAACTAGATCAAAATGACAAATGATACTATGTTGATAAAGAAGAATTCAATAACTTTGACGAAGTTTTGAACAAATTTCATAAGCTTTATTTAAATAAATCACGTTATTGCTAATTTGAATTGACGTTGTATTAATCAGTCAATCAGAATTTTGCAGACTCAAATCTGTGAAATCATGATTAATTAAACAAGCGAAATGAAACAACATTCATGTAAACATGAATTTTCAAAGAAAAAGTAATGTTATAAATATGTCAAAGATCAAATTCTAATCAATTCACAATGAATGCTAACGAGTTCACTGTATATTGATTAAAACTAGTCAATGATTTAACAAAGATCTAATCTAGATCTGACTCAGATTTGACTCAGATATAATTCAATCTCTTTTTTCTTTCTCAACATCTTCTTCATTTACATCACATTCTTTCTATGTCACAACATGTTTTCTTCAAGTCTAACGCAGTTTTTGAACATTACATAAATAAAAGTTCTTGTATCACTCTTCTTCTGTATTCTTAATATTCAGTTATAACTATCTTTAAAGATCAAGCACTATCAACTCTGACCTTCATTGATTGTATCATTTAGACATGATTCTGACATTATATTAAGAATTCGTTAATCACATGATACTGATCTCATTACTCATTCAACATACTCATCTAAACAGAACGAGTCTAAAGAAATTCATTTATCTGATGATTGATGACAATTGAAAGATAGAACAACACTAGAGAGTTGAATAGAATCAACAACAAGACTGTTTGAATTGCTAGACTACTTACTGCTCATTAAGTACGCAAAGTTTATCTGATTATGAGAATCACGATAAAGAATCTTCGTGAATTGCTCAAGAATCAAATCGATTGATAGATTCAATGATAAAGAATCTTCGTTGTTTGCTAAAGAATCAATCAAATCAATCAACAAACAAATCTCATCTTCTTTGTTGAAGATTGAATCTCACTTCATACATCTTTCTTCTTCAATCATCAAGCATCGTCATTCATTCAACCTTTTTTCAAACAAATCTCATCATGTCTAGTCATTCGTCTACTGAAGAGCATTTCGAAGAATTTCGAAATCGTTTCTCTCAAATCTCTGATGCTGATTCATTGAAATCACGAACGAAATTATCAAGTGCTGCATCATTCATTCATGAAGATGATGAATCATTCGCTGAAACAATAATATTTCTCGTGTTCTATGAAATCTGAAAGGCTCGAAGTCTAGTTCTTGATGAAGAAACAGATCAACTCTATGAGTTAGATAAACAACAAGAAGAAGAAATCAAAGAGTTGAAGACTAGACTTCAAGCTAAAGAAATTACTTCTTCTGATTTCATTTACTCTGAGCGTTTTAGATCTCAAAAAATATCTGATTCTTCACTGTTTACTGATGAAAAGAACTCTACTTGAAAGAATTGATACTGAAAATTTCAGAATAAACTAGAGATCAACGTCGATCTCTTTCTAATGAACGAGTCAAATTGAGTTATATACATTTCAGATTATTCGATGACGCAGCTAAGATCATTCAAGCTAGATGCAAACGTGACTGTGTCAACTTCTATAAGATCATTGACGATTTTTTGAAAGAGCTAGCTCAGTTGTTCAATGACTTGAATAAGAAAATCAACTTTCGTAAAGAATACTACAACTTGATTCAAGAATTCAAGAAATTCAGTAAATTCTATACTCAGTTTCAACATCTATCTTTCTATCTAGACTATCACAAGAAGTAACTGATCGCTGATCTGAAAGATAAAATACATTCTCATCTTCGATTCATTTGAGTAGATTAATTAGTTCAATCTGATTTCTTAAAAAATATTCGTTTCTATCTGATTCATTTGAATAATAATCAGCGAGTCATTCAAAAGATCAAGAACAAGATCAAATGCGTTAATGATGTTTCAAAGACTATCTTTTATAGAGCAACTGTTATCACTCAGCAGTCATTCAATCATTTGAAGTCTGATCATCTAAAGTCGCGCGACGCGATTTTAACTAGCATCAAAGAAACAGATTTTCTAGTTGAAACCTGTTTTATATGTTATAAATCAGATCATAGTTCTAAAAAGTGCTCAGATCGACCTGCTAGAATCAATGCAGTGAACAATGAATATGATCAATTTGATTTTGATTTTGATTCGAATTTCGATTTAAAAAACTAGTCATCTCTTCAAAAGTCATTAAAGAGGTAGAGATTATATCTTTGTGCAAACTAGACGAAATTCTATCGAAAGAGAGTTACTTTGAAAAGTCGTTTCTAATTAATGCTCATCTCATCTCTCAGAATTGATTTTTCAGCCTTCGTTCTCTAGTAAACAGTGATTCAGTCGTCTACATGATCATACATGTTAATCTAGTCAATAAAGTATGCGAGAAACTGAGAATTCAATTTATATCACTGACAAAAGAGAAGCTAATAAGAGATTATAATGAGAAAATATCTAAGAAGATCATCATTCATAAAATTCTATTCAATCTCATTATCGAAAGTCATAAGAAATTGACTGTATCAATGTTGATAGCTGATATTGATCATCATGAAGTCATATTGAGTAAGTTCTGAATGAACAAGAATGAAATATTATTAAATATGTGAAATGACATCATTGTTTTTTCAAATCAATTAAATACTTCTATTTTGATTTTTTTGATTTCGCTCAATTCAAGTTAATCGCGATCAACTTTGTCTTTTTCAACCACTCAGACTAAGATCTTTATGATGCTCAAACGACTCGTTTCAATCACTGCTCAGAAAGAGTCATTCTTGATTCAAAGCATAGACGCAGCTTTGTTCAAAACACTGTTGAATTGTTCAAAGAAGAATCAGACTGAAGTCTTTGCTTTATTCATGACAGACATCAATAGAAAAATCATGTACAATACTCAGTGCGATTTGAACGTTCTAAACATCTCTTTAATCAATGAAACGACTCAGAATTTGAAAGATATTAAAGCGAAGCTGTCATTGAAATATCATGAGTTTCTAGATGTTTTTGATCTAGCTCAATTGAATAAACTACTTTCTCATCGCTTCTATGATCATAAAATCGAGCTCATCAGTGATTTAATGCTCTTTCGCTGTCGAGCATATCAAATGTTCTCTGTCAAACTTCTGAAAGTAAAGAAGTATCTGAACAAGAATCTGTCAAAGAAATTCATCACTTTCAGTCAGACCTTCTATTTCTTTCTCGTTCTATTCATTCTCAAAGCAAATGAAGATCTTCAATTCTGCGTGAACTATTGAAAGCTAAATGTTATTTTCAAAAGAAATAGATACTTTCTATCGCTGATAGACGAGATCATTGATAAAATAGTGAGTTGCAAGCATCTGACTAGATTGAACATCATATCAGCATTCAACAAACTTTGAATGCATCTTAATAACAAGAATTACATCACTTTTATCACTGCTTTAGAAGCATATAAATATAAGATGCTGTCTTTTGAACTGACTAATGAATTGATCTCATTTCAGCAATACATGAATGATGTTCTATGAGACTTTCTGAATGACTTTTGCCAAGTCTATCTAAATGACATTCTCATCTATAGCAAAACAAGAAAGAAACATAAAAATCACGTTAAACTAGTATTGAATTGACTACGCGAAGCTGATCTTCTGATGAATATTCAAAAGTGCGAATTTGATGTAGAAGAAACTGTCTTCTTAAAAGTCATAGTATCAGAACTAAATCTTCGTATGAACTTTAGCAAAGTGAAAGTCATAGTTAGCTGAACTACTTCAATTAATCTAAAAGAAATTCAAAACTTCGTGATATTGATTAACTTCTATCATCATTTTATTAAAGACTTCTCGAAGCTAGTAAAACCGTTCATTCAGCTGACTAGAAAGAACACATCTTTTGTTTGAAACAAAGTTTGCATTCAAGTCTTTGACAATCTAAAGAAACAAGTCAGCTTGACTTTGATACTTCGTCATTTTGATCTTAAACGACAAGCTATTCTGAAGATCAATGCTTTGAACTATGTAAAAGATAAAATACTATCTCAGTACAATAATGAAAGTGTTTTTCATTCGATGATCTTCTACAGTAAAAGCATGATATCAGCTGAAATCAATTACCACATCTATGACAAGAAATTGCTAGTCATTATTTGATGTTTTGAGCATTGACAACTTGAGCTGAAATGCATTGAACTACTCATTCAGATGTTTATCAATCATCAGACTTTAAAGATCTTCATGAAAAACAAACAATTAAGTTGACAACAAGTCAACTACTTGAACATTCTATTGAAGTTCAACTTTCAGATTATTTTTAGATCAGGCAAAATAAATACTAAAGTCAATGCTTTAATCAGAATGTCTTTAGCGAATATCTCTGAATCAGCTCAAAGACTTGAAGATTGTTTTCAGACTATTCTGATCTTTGATAGAGTTAATGTTTTATCTGTTGAATTGAAAGCAAATCTCTATCAATGAATATGTATGATCAATCAAACTAATGAGTTCTGCAGCGAATATAAACAAGCTATGAACGAAAACAAGCTCAACTTTCATATCACTAAATTGAAAGACTGCGAAATCATTGACAATGTTCTATTTAGAAAGAATCTTCTATGAGTCTTTGAGAACATGCACACGAAATTACTACAAGAAGTGTATAATCAATCTTCAATCTTTCATCTTAATAATAAATGAACTATTGATCTAGTTCAGCGTTTCTACTATTGATCAAATCATCAAGCTATTATTTGATGATACATTTGAAACTGTTATGCTTGTCAGCGAAGCAAAGTCTTTAAAGATAGCATAAATGAACTTTATCATTCTCTCTCAATTTCACAGAAACGCTGAAAAGATATAGCTATAAACTTCATCACTGAGTTATCTTTGTCAGAAAGCTATAATGCTATTTGCATAATCATGTGTTGTCTCATCAAAGAACATCACTATGTTTTCTGTCATTGAGAAGATAATGACATCTCAGCTGAAGAAACAGTTTAAATCATGTTATGAAACATTTATCAAGTGCATGATCTACTCAGTTCTATCATTTCAGACAGAGACTTTCAATTCATATCAACTATGTGAAAGAGTCTTTGTAAGTAACTGAGAATCACAGTTAATTTATTCACAGTTTATCATTCTGAGATTAATGATCAATTAAAACAAGTTAATCAAGACGTTGAACGTGAACTTAGAATTTATTGCAATTACATGCAAGATGACTGAATTAAATGAATATTTATGATGAAATTCAGTGACAATTCAAATATTTTCTCAATTACTTCAATGATTTCTTTCTACTTCAATAAAAGATTTCATTCTTGAATGAGTTTTAATTCAAATATGACTGATTATAAAACAACTTATGAACGTCTTGAAGCTAGAAAAGTCAATGATATTATCATTTGAATAAAAGAGTTACTGAACTTCAATCATCAACAATTGAAAAAGACGAAGCTGATCATCAAAGTTTAAATCAATAAACATAAATGAAACATCACATATAAAGTAAATGACTGAGTTTGACTATCTTTCAAAAACATCAAGACAACGAGACTCTGCAAAGATTTAAAAGACAAACAGCTAAATCTCTATCAAATCACTGTCAAAGTGAGTATCTTCTATCATCTTCATCTATCAGTTAGCATGAAGCATCTGCATTCAATGTTCAGCTCAAAGTTACTGCAATCATATTCAGAAGATCTTCTATCAGAACAGCATTCAGAATCACTCAGATCAATCACTATTAAAGATGATGAACATTGAAAGATAAATGATATATTGAACTTCAAACGCTATTGAGATCAAATACAGTACAAAGTCAAATGAACAGATTTAGATAGAAATGACAAATGATACTATGTCAATAAAGAAAAATTCAATGACTCAGAAAAAGTTTTGAATGAATTTCATAAGTTATATTTAAACAAATCGCGCTAAATATCGAAATAACTATCAACAAAAGTGAGCAAATGAACTACATTCATGCAAACATGAATTTTCGAAGAAAGAGATAATGTTACGAGCGTATCAAGACTGATAAGACTGAACAATACTGAAGTTCTAATTAATTCGCAGTGAACGCTAGCAAGTTCTTTGTGTAATAATTAAAGCTAGTCAACGATCTAGTCGAGATCTGACCTAGATTTGACTCAGGTTTGACTCAGATATGATTCAATCTCTTTTTCTTTCTCAACACTCTTTTCTTTCATCAACATCTTGTTCATCTACATCACATTCTTTTCATGTCACAAACACATTTCTTTCAAGTCTAACGCAGTCTTTGAACATTACATAAATAGAAGCTTTTGTATCAATCTTCTTCTGTATTCTTAATATTCAGTTATAACTATCTTTAAAGATCAAGCACTATCAACTCTGACCTTCATTGATTGTATCATCTAGGCACAATTCTGACATTATTTACGCGCATATTCTTTAGTGAAGTCAAGCAATTCTCTAGCTATTCACAATTTTAACACTTTTTTCTATTGCAAAAATAATAGTTCATACAATCAAAGATAAATTAGTATCGCTGTTGATCTTCTTGATGCAATTCGTAACTCAATTTGAAATGAAAAGCATTGCAAAAAAAAAAAAAACTTGTGAACAAAAATTCTTTAACATGACACTCAATCTTCGAAGCGAGTCTCAAGTTCTTCTCATTCTCGAGATTTTCTTTCTTTTCATTCAAGCAGTTATCATCATCAATGTTGCAAATTTCAACGTTGAAGAAATCAATATTTTATCTTCTAAAGTTTCTGATCAAGTTATGATTTCTCTCAATGTTGAAGTTTCATTCTTTCAGAGTTCTACTTACGTGCTCTTCAAAAATGTCACTTTCTTTATCTTTGTTATTCTTGTAGAATTGAAAATCACTTCGTTGATCTTGATTCTCAGTGATTTCATGAAGAAACATTTCTTAAATTCAACAATAACTCTTGCTCAGCATCAGACAATCATCATAAACATCATAATCTCATCATTTCATTCTCTCTCAAATTATACAAACATCATTGTAGAAAATTTGTTAAAGACTAAACATTATGCAGTCTTGAACAAGAAAATTAAAAGTGCTTGCACTGATGTGAAAAGAGAAGAAAGATAACATACACTGCTTCAGATCAGAATAAAAGTCGTTGAACATGAATCTTCTTTCATTACTTTTGCTGAGTTTCAATTCATCATTGATGACATGAAAGTCTTGCAGAAACAGCAGAACTACTTGAAGATGTGCGCTCAATGAAAAGCACTTTTCATTGAAAACACTACTCTACTGAAGAATCTGAAGCAAGTCTTTAGCACGTTGAACTTTAAATACTTCTCAACACAACGAAATCATGCATTCAATCACTTTGATTTGAAGTTTTGCAAGAAAATCATTATCAAAGTTGTGAAGAACTTCTTTGATGATGATTCTTTCAAAAAGAAAACAGTCATTCTTAAAATAATTTTCTTAGAGAAGTTTTCAAATGAGAAAAAGTATGAATTCATCATCAATGAGAATTTAAAGTTGTTTCTTCAAAAACTGAAGTTAAACTTCATCAAGATGAATTATGTCAAGAGTGATAACAAGCTTGACTATGTTATTGAATATGTGAAAGTCATGATGATACATTATCTTCAACAGACGAAGAAAATAATCAAGAAGAAAGATTGCAGAATTACTTAAGCAGAGTTTCTCAAGACTCTTCAGAAGTATTTGTTCAATACTGAGTTACTTCAGAATTGAGCAAACAACATGTGAAATATTATTACAAAAAAAAGTGATCAAACTTATGTATCATTCTTTCTTGAATTCAACAAGACACATTTTCAAAATCATGTTAAAGTCATGAAATTCAAGAAAGTTTTCTTATTTAAATTTCTGAGTGAATTACTTCTTCTTGATAAGATCAAGCTGATCATACTAATTTTTACTCAATGAAGCAAAATGTTTTATTGAGAATTAATGAAGTATATTAACACTCAGCATGCATTAAACGAGACACAGCGAGATTAATATTTCAAGATGAACTTACTCTTCAAGAATTAATCACACAAGAAGAATCAGCAGAGAAGTGATAGTCAAGAAAAAGAGAAATACTCTGATGATTAACAAGAACAATAAGATTCAAAGATGAAAGAAACAATCTTTCAAAAGAAAAAACATTATCACGTCAATGAAGAAATGTGCATCAGATGCGAGTTCAGAAATCACATGAAAGCAAATTGTTTAAACTCATGATTTATCTTTTCAGAAGTTTTCTCTGTCTTCAATAATATTTTCATTGTTGATGTCTTGAAAAAAGATTTAACTTGATAAATTTCTTTCATTTATTGACTGTTAAAGCAATAAAAGCAACTGCAGAGTATAAAGCTCAATGAGTCAATTCAATTAATCAGCTGTCTGTTGAGCTGAACATGTTGATGACAACAGAGAACTTAAACTCATTGATGACATCATTCATTCTCAGAATCAAGATCAAGTCAAGTTATTTTAGTTTTATTGAAACTCAAGTTATAATGAACATCAAGTGTATGCTGAACATGATTTATCACAGTCTCATGAAAATTCAAAGAAATTTTCTTCAATAATAAGTCAATGCAATTGCATGAAACAATCATGCTTAACATGATCATTCAAAACTTTGATGATAATAACTTATGCATTTTGAAAACTTTTATCATCATTTGAATACACTTTCAAAGATCTCATGCTAAATTTTTCATTCTTCAAAAAACATAATTCTATTCATGAGTTTATTCATTAATGCTTATGCTGAAGAATCTTGTGTACTCAGAACAAAAGAAAAAGAAAATCTCATTAAAAGTCAATTTCAAAATCATGTTATGAAACATTTCATCAAGCAAGACTTGCGGCAAGTCTCTTTGCATGTAATATTCATTAATCAAACTTTGTGAAAAAAGTTACACTTAAGTTTCTTTACAGATGCAATTATCAGAAGAAATGAGAAGTTGAAAATGATTGATCACTTCAAACTTTTGAACAACAATGCATGAAAATACACATTTGCTCACATTTAAATGCTCTGTATGATTCTCTGAGTTCTTCAATGACAGAGAAGAATTATTGATTTGCACAGCATAAAAATATTATTATTGAGAATTCTTTAACTGTTTTGAAAGAGTTTAAGAATTTTGTAAATTTCTTGTACAATCTTTTTGCAGTTGAACTTATTACACAGAAGTCTTATATTGAAGAATAGCTTCAAGCAGACATGATATGATACTTCATCTTCTCAGCTAAAATGTTTATGCTTTTCACACTCAAGAAGAACAAGACGCTGCGATCATGTATTGATTATCAAGAACTCAACATCATTATTCTAAAAAATAAATGTTTTTTTTCATTAATTAATGAATTTCTGAATTATCTTGAAAACATCATGTTCTTTATCAAACTTAACATCAAGAACGCATTCAACAAACTTTGCATAAAAAAAGAAAATGAATGAAAAATGATGTTTTGTACAAGATTTGATTTATATGAATATCTCGTGATGCTCTTCAATCTCATAAACACATTGACTTTCTTTCAAATTTATATGAATCAAACTTTATTTGAATTTCTTGACATTATTTGTCTCATTTATTTGAATGACATTCTAATATTCAGCAAAATTCATAATAATAATAATAATAAATTCATACACTTTTGTGACATTGATTAGATCAACTCATGAGAGACTTTATGCTATTTGTATCGAGTAAACAAAACTCTCTGAGGTAGAAAATCACTCGCAGTCTATATCACTGCTTCACGCAGTTGAAACATTGAGTTTTAAGACTATGTATCAAATTTGTTCATGTTGATTGCACATTAAAGAATGAGTGTTCTAGTCACTTTAAATTGCTTCAAGAGCTTCATTTTTATCATCATCTTCACTACTGCTTTGAGATTCTTTATGATAATGATGATTATTCAATAGTTCAAGAAATCAGCATCTTGTAGCATTCTTGATTGCAGATGCAATCAGTTCAAGCAATGCATGAGTACATGCTTCGTTGTCTAATAACTTTATTTGTAATCACATCGTAAGCTATTCATATTTGAAACATTTCTAGAGTGCAGATAAGCATTCAAATCTATGCATTCAATTCTGATGTGCATTATGAAAGTGCTTTCTGCTTTCTTAAAATCATCACGCATCTTTATCATCTTATTGCTCAGATGCAATCTTTGTGCTGAGATTATATTGATGTCTGCAACGCGTTCTCTGTACTTTTCTCATCGTTAATTTCATTGATCTTTGTGATACTGCGCTATTGTGATGCTATTGCTTGTTGAAATCATTGTGAAGAAGAAGATGCATCATCTGTGTCTTGACTGTATCTTTGCATCTTCTTGAATGAAAACATTCAGAAGTACTATTTTCTTGATGATGAGTAAGCAAGAAATAACGTGATTAACTTTCATCAGATGAACATATATTAATTTGCATGCTTGTCTGATATTTTGCATTCAATCATTGATTTGACTGCGTAGCGTGATCTTGTCTTGTAACATGTTCAAATGAACATGTAGCGAGCTTGTGTACATTTCTGTCTTCAGAGTTTCAATGCTTACTCTATTGAATGCTTCTGTTACGTGACACAGAGTTTGATTCTGAAGTGTTTCTAGTCTGCATTCTTTGCTCAACAGTTCTTCTTCTTTGTCATGTTGATGTTAAATTGATGCTTCAAATGCTATTTCTGATCTCACTATTGCTGAGTATACTTGTCTTATCTTTGTGAAGATTGCTTCTTATGTGAAGACTTCAAGACAACTAAGTGTCAGCATTTTTGTAACGTGACTCACTTCTATTTGTTGAAGATGCATGTCTCATCATAGTTTCATGTTCAGTTGAATCTTTAGAACTTGCATGTCTGATTTCAACTTAATGACTGAGCTTTTTATCTGTATGCTAGTCATCATGTCAAATTTTATTGAAAATATGTTGCATATGTTGCATGCAACATACATAAAACATGATCTCTATGCTGATTTCTTTCTTAGGCTCAAGAAATCACTCAAAGAGTTTTTCTCACAGCAGATTCACAGTTTAAGATAAACAAGATCTTTTGCTGCTCAGATTTTGATAGTTTACTTCTTAAGCATGAGTTGCAGACGTTTCGTCAGCAATACACATGCATATCACAGTTGATTTCTTCTTTAATCACATCGACATATGCTACTGTTCTTTCAAGCTATACAAATGATATCTTCAACTAGAAATTGACTTTATCATTAAGACATTCAAAAGTCAGAACTCAGTGAAGAAATAAGATTCTTAAGATCGACAGTCATCGTCATTGTATATCACGCTTTGCAGATGCTCACTTCACTTGTAAAGCATGCAACTTATCTGTTTTACATTATCTGTAGAGATTTTTCTTATGCAGATTGATCATGTCTTGCAAAAATGTTCATCTGCTACACTTTTAATCAGACAACGTAGTTCGATCAATTCTTTATTAACTCGCTTATGTTTTTCTTCTTTTAACAAAGTCTTTTCATCAATGTATTATCTACATATAGAATGTCTGTATCTGAACATCTGTTAAATGATATTAATGAGACTTTCAAGTTTACTTATGTCAAATTTAACAAGACTTGTGAATTGTTCATGTTGTAATAACAGACACGCAGTCTTAATAAGACTTATACGTAGTTAGCATGTAAATTTAAAGAATGTTCATGATTCAAGTTCTTTCTGCTAATCACTCTTTACAGAACAAATGCAAGAGTATTCTGTCTCAGTTCTCATCATCACAAACGCAGCGACAAGATATTGAATTGAATGATTTTTATAAGCGATTTTCCTCATAGTTCTGCGTTCTATTTGACTTTCTCATCTGCATGTAAATTGCTTATAGCATGCGCATTGAGATTATTGAAGTCTGCGCGATCGCGAAAACTCTGCATGCGATCAACGCACAGCGCTTCATCATCACGTAGCATCTCGATGTCATTCAAACTTTTGATAATCTTTAAACTCTACTGTAGCTAAACAGTAGATTTATAGTCAGCATCGCGTACAGATGAATTTCATCGCTGATCTCAGCAAAATTCATGAAAAACATGTTCAATATATAAGATAAATTCTTGAGAAGCTGTAGATTTTGAAACTGTACATCAAGCTCTTTAAATGTAAGTTCTTTAAGAAGAAACTATTCTTTCTGAAATATAAAGTAAAGAAAAGAAAGATTTCAATGAAAGAAAATCAAGTGCAGATCATCAAGAATTGATCACAATTGAAAATAATGAAGAAAATTTAAACATTTCTTGACTTCGCGAACTTCTATCGATGATTCATTAAAAACTACTTTAAGATAATCTTATTTTTGATTGATTATCTTAAAATAAATCTCTTTCTCAACGCAAAGAAAAGACGCATTTCTAAAAATCAGATGAAGTAAGTTGAACTCACTGACAGCGCTTGAAATATCTTTCAGAAGCTAAAAGTCTTTTTCACTCAAAATGTTGTTCTTCAACATTTCAATTTAACAAAAGTAATAAAGCTTGAAATGAATGTTTTCAAATTTGCAAAGAAGATGATGATGTTTCAACAAGCAGACATCATACTTAAGAACTTGCACTGACATTCAGTAATCATTTAATTGAGAAAGTGATAACTTGTTGAACATAACTACAACATGCATGATCAAGAAATGCTGACAATCATCAAAAGTATGAATCATTGAAGACATTATTTGAAAGAAGTTCAACATCAAATAAATGTGATCAACGATCATGCAAATCTTTAGCACTTCATGATAACAACAAAATTCTTTTGCAGACAGATGAAGTGAATCAACAAGCTTACTGCATACAACTTGAAGATCATTTATCAAAAAGAAGTAAGTAATTTCGCTGATAATTCATTAAGAAAATCTGATTACAAGAAAGATTTTAATGCAGATGAAAGAAAGTTCACTCATGATTTAATATACATATGAGAACTCTTGAAATCTGAATTCATCGCTACGTCAACAGATTTCTTGACTCAATCAGCATCAATGCTCATCATCTTCACTTGACAGATTAAGATTCTGATTGTCAAGAATCATGAAAAAATAGTGATTAAATCATTGAAAAAGATTATTAACTTGTTTGCATTTGCAAAAAGAGTCAGAGAAGTCTCACAGATTCTGAGAAAATTCTTGACTGATGATGAAAAGTCTCTGTAATTTGAAAAAGTTGTTATTTCTCGTTGAAACAACATCTGCTTTCGTGAGAATATTGAATTCAGTGAAAACGTTATTCAGATGAAAAGAAAATACAGAAGAGTGAATTACTCTGCTGAAGAAAGCAAATGTTTGATTATGAATCAGAAAGTGAGTTTGACTATGTGTTATTCTGTCAAAGAGAACGAATGTTTGATCATGAATCAGAGAGCGAGTTCAACTATGTATTATTCTGTCGAAGAGAATGAAGATTTGATCATTCATCAGCGAGTGAATTTGACTGTGTATTGTTCTGCTGATGAGAGTGAAGATTTGATTATGAGTCAGAAAGTGAGTTCAACTATGCATCATTCTGCTGATGAGAATGATGTGAATAAAGCAATGAGTTGTTCAGTTGTAAAGCAGAACAACTCAGATACAGCAATCAACGCAATTCTTAAAGTTATGAGAATTCACAAATTCTTTAATTTGAAGTTTCTTGACAGCACAGTAATATTCAACAACATCACGACTTCAAATCTTACTGATTACACAAGTTATTCTTTCAAGAATCTGACATGATTAATTTGCAAACAACAGAAGATGAATAATCTTGTCATCACAGTACAAGAATTAATAAAAAAAGAAAGTTTAAACATGTGTAACATTGAGATTGACTTCAGCATCTTCATGATCAACTGATTTAGAAAGATCACAGATGATATCATGATATTTCATGAATTCATTTATGTCTTTGCACAAAATGAATTTAGAACGAAGATCATAAGATGACATCATAACAGCTCACTTGCAGAACATTTCAATTCTCAAAGATGTTTAAAGCTGATTCAATGAACATTTAATTGATTATCTGCAAACAAGAACATTAAGAATTACTGCAGAATTTATAAATCATGTCAGCAACATAAAACATTACATCACAGAACTTAAGAACTTCTGAACAGTCTGTTCATTTCTTGAAAAGTATAAGAAAGCATCATCATGAACTTCATCATCAATTTTTCTGACAGCATAAGCATCTTTGACATCTTCTACGACAATATCATGATTGTAGTTGATTATTTTTTCAAGATGACACATTACATTTTCAATTGAAAAACAATGATTGTTTTCAACTTGATCAATCTCTTTCTTGATAAAGTAGTTCATTATCATGAAGTTTCTGATGATATAGTTTTCAACAAAGATTTCATATTTACATTGTACTTTTGAACATTACTGTGCTATTATCTTTTTATCAAGTAAAAACTTAGCACTGCATTTCATTCTTGCATTGATGATTAAATTGAAAGACAAAATCAAATTCTTGAAACTTATCTTCAAGCATACTGCAATGATGTTTAAAATGATTGAATTCATTTTCTTGTCATGATTGAGTTCTTCTACAATAACAACGTTCACATTACAACTTTAATAATATCATTTTTTATTATCACAGAAAAACACTTGAGAATGAAGTTCTGCGTAAAGAGTCACTCAAAGAAATTGAAGTCAATCACAAACTACACAATGAGAATGAAAAGACTGCATGAGAATCTTTATTACAGACTTGCAGAGACAAATTTTGACTATGCAACTCAGCATGACAAAAGACACTTTGCTAAAATGTATTTCATCAATCAGTTAATACGATTGAATGTTAAGAACATTTGAATCAAGAAGTCTTTCAAGAAACTTGAAGTTAAAAAATATGAATTGTACAGAATTCTGAAGCGTCTGAGTAAACAAGTTTATCGTCTGAAACTGTCTTTGAAGATGTGTATACATTCAGTATTCAATGTCAATCTGCTGAAATCATTCTGTTCAAGAAAAAAAAATCAAATGAGTTGTTGATGAAGAATCTGAAACTAAAGAAAAAGATACATGATAGTTGAAAAGTCAATGATATATTAAATAATTGCATACAGAATGATCAGTTGCAATATTTGTTTAACTGAAAGAACTTTGAAGCTTTTAAAAATATCTGAGAATCATTGAACTATCTTAATAACTGCAAGACTTTATTGAGATTCTTTCATTGCAGACATCTCACTAAGCTTGAAAGTAAATCATTAACATCATCATGAAAGATCATGAGTATGCATAAAACAAAGTAAAAAGATTGATAATTATTTAACTATCACTAAGAAGAAAAAAAAAAGAAAAAAAGATTCAAACAAGACTTTCTCGCTCAATCATTCTCATCAATACTCATCTCAACAGTTTAAAAGTCATTAATAAATGCAAAAATTGACACATAAATAGTTTATGAATTTCATATGATATGTGTATCACTCAGCTCTCACTTTCTCGAAAATTCAAAAGTTGATGAAAGTAAACTCTTGCATCTATTAGTCAGATTGCACAGAAACATGCACAGCTATCATATTGACAGAATAAATGAAATAAGAAGTTCATATCAAAGCTTATTGTTTTCTTCACGTCTTCGCTGATAAACTGCGTAATCATTGTGATCAACGTCAAAGATGATGAAAGTAAAGATGAGTTCAATCTCATTGATTCAAAAAAAACTGTTGATAAAGATGAATCAGATAAGAATGAATCAGATGAGAATAAAAGCAGAAATAAAAACAGAAATGAAGAAGAAGATCATGATAATAAGAACATTGCTTCAATTCTATTGAGAAGTGTTAAAGTCTTTTGCATCTGAACTATGAGAATCAGTTAAAAGATATACTTCTCAGTCTGCTTTTGCAGATCTTTAATGATCTTGTTCTGTCTTGCAATTTGACATAGCAGATCATTAATTTAAGTCTCTTATGTCATTATTTGCTTTCACATCTCTCTGCAATTGATAGTCACGTCTTCAACATTCTTCTTCATTTCATTAATGTTATCTTTATTTATCTTGAATATTAAGAATGAGAAAATGCAGCTTCTTTTCAATATATTCTTCAAATTCAAGAAACATCTGACTCTGAGTTGAGTTGAGAGAAAGATTGCAAGAAACGATCATTATTTTCTTGATCACAAACTCAGAATCAGATGCAATAATGAACGAAGAGAAACTTGCGTGAAGTCGAGAAGAAAGAGAACTTAAGCAAAGTGATGAAGAGATAAAACTGACAAGATCAGACTTGAAATTAAACATAATCTTAACATAAAAAGAGTTTGAGCAAGAAAAAAAAGTGCTTAAGTCAGACAAAGAGAAAGCAAAGTTGATAGAAATGAGCATTGAGTTGTTCTTGAATGCTTTAAAGCATCAATTAAACTGCAAAACTCTCATATTTTAAAGCATTGAAGATTACACTTATACTTCGTACTTGCAATACTCATTGAACACAATGCAAAAAGCATACTTCTTGAAGTTCTTGCTCATAAAAAACTTTATCTTGACGCATTTCACGTCTCTTTCAACGCACTTCTTACATCTATTCTCGCGTTTTACGACAATTTCTCTGTCGTACAGATTCAATGTGATTTTGTGATGCTGAATAAATGACGAGAAATTTCTCATATAAGAAGAAAGAGAAGCAGATCTCTGATCAAAGATGAGATGAGAATGAAAGAAATGAGCACAGATGACAGATACAGTGAGCGCGCTGAAATAAAACGAAGAATCAACAGCAGAGAAAGCAAGCAAATGTAATGCAAAAATGTTACAAGTCTTAAGTAATAAAAACGATGAAAAACTGCGTTGTTCACTTTTCTTCTTCTTTATCTTCAGACGTGATACAATCAACTCATTATGCATCAAATCTGAAAGTTGATTGATATTCACTATTGTCATTGTGATACTCAGAGAACTCGTACAAGATAAACTATTCTACAGAATTAGTAAAAGATCAGATAAAATAATGAAATAAAGTTTGAAGATGAAGATGAAAGTTGAAGAAAAAGAACTAAAGCTGAAGATCAACATGAAAGATATATGAGATTAATCAACTACAAAACTTCACTTCTTTACAACAAATCAACAATCATCATTTCTTGCATTAATCACAATAAACAATAAAAGAATTAATCTTCTGTTTATTGTTTACTTCTACTATCTGATACTATCTTTCGTTCACTGTTTACTTCTATTATTGAGTATCATCTAAAAAAGAAATTTCAAACTTGACAAAATCTCAATTCTTGTGATAATTGTTCTTCTTAAAATTTAAGTCTAGTCAATGTACATGCGTTAATGAAAGAAAGCTTTAAGATCATGATGATACACTGCATAATTCTTATGCTATGCATAATGTTAACAAAGAGACAATCAAAATAGAATTGAATAATGAGAATGTCATTATTAAGAAGAAGAATAATTGTCAGAACTCAGATCTACAAGAATCATAGTTCATCAGAGAATAAATACAAATGCTACTGTTGAGACTCAGATCTACAAGAATCAGAAGATAAAGAATATGTTACAATTGTCAGAATTCAGAATTTAGATTTAAGAGAATAAACATTGTCAAGACTTAAGTTTATGAGAATTAAAGAATAAAGAATATGCTACTGTCAGATCTCAGATCTACGAGAATTATAGTTCATCTTTAGAAACTTTGCTATCGTTGACTCTTTAAAGATTATATGAATCACAGAAAGAAATAATGTTTCTATTGATTTTCATGTCTCATTGACGATAAAGATTTAAATCACATGCAATCTCAAGACATCTTGCATCAGTTACATGCAATCTACTTTGCATAAATTGCATGCAATCTTGCTTATCTCATCAATGATGCTTGAATTTGATCTTTTAAATATATATAGAATGACGTGCTTCTGTACTTTGTAACTTAGTATTAATTTTCTGTATTATTAGTTTTACTAAGTTATTTATTGAATTTGACTTTATTATCTATGTGCATACTCTCTAGTAAAGTTGAGCAATTCTCTAGTTATTCACAAAGATTAAATAAAGTAGAAAATTAAATTAAATAAAAGATTAAATAAAGTAAAGAATTGAATTGAATAAAGAATTAAATAAAGTAAAGAAATAAATGTTTTAAAGTCTGACTTGTCTCAGAGTCTTTTTTAATTTAAAATGTTCAATTCTTTTCTGAGATTGAATGATATATTATTTTCTCAAATGCTGACAATTCAAGATTCGCTGATTTATATCATACTTTATTGACTGTATGATGAGATTTAATCATAAATAAAAGAGATCTTCTTGTTGATCTAATCTAAAATTAGATAACAATCTCAAGTGAATAACTTTTCTGCTTGAGCTTCAGTCAAAAAGTGCTCAGTAAAGAACATCAAAACTTAGTATATTTCATTTATTTAATAAAACAGTTCTTGATGAATAAATGTTAAATTACTACGCATGATGATGAATTTAAACACATTTTGAGAAAATTTATGCAAACATTCAACTGCGTTAAGTCTTTGTGTAGAAAGATACAAGACATTTTATTTTCTCATCTTGAAAGTGAAGAATTGTATATCAGAATCTCATAAAAGAGAGCATTTTGATTTGTTGAACATGTTCAGTCTTAAGTAAGAAAAAAACTGCGTAATTTAGTTAAAGAGTATAATGTATTTGATTAAAATGTCTGATCAATTGAATTCAGCTACTAGCGAATGTCACATGCTTCTAGAAGCTTCTGATTTTATGTATTAAATACGCTTACACTGCTGATTTTCAATCTTTTCAGAAGAAATCTTCTGAGCTCATTTTCTCAAAAGATTTAATACAGTTTGCTTTCTTTTGATTCAATATTAACTTACTTCAGCTGTATTCTTAAGCTCAGAAGAAGTCTTCTGAGAGAAATTAGCTAAAATAGTTGAAATAATCAGATAGCAAAAGAACATAAACACTATCTCATTGACTTAATCATGAGTTATTCAGAATGTCTTCTGAGTTAAAATATCTTGAAAATGTTAATGAAGCTGAAGAATTCAGAATTGAAGCTGAGTAGTCAAAAGTGATGCTGAGTACAAGAAATAAATGCTGAGAGCGAAAAGTGAATGCTGTGCAGTAAGATGATGCGCAGTAAGAAGAATCAAGAACATTTGTGAGTGATCATGATTAAACATTGCACTGAGTGCTTAAAGATGAGACAGTTAGTCAACAACAGATTGTAAGCAATACAGTTAGAAAGATCTATCTGCAAATTAAGTAAAAATGAGCAAATCACAACATTTTCTTGCTGCATTCTAATTGTAAGAGAATTAAAAAGACTTCATTATGTAATCAGATAATGAAAAGTTCTGTTCTTTGATAGACAGCATCTGCAACATGATCACTTCTTCTTTCAATGACTGTGTAGAGAAATCAAAGACAGCATGCAGATATGAAATACATAGAAAATAAACTTTATTAAAAATTAAGATGAGATATTGTGAAATTAAAGCTTAAACATCAAGATTTCAAATCTTAGCTGTTCTTTCATGAATGTTGACACTGCATGTGCGTTGTTTAATGTATGTCTGAGAGTGTTTTTGAAGTAGAAGATAAACATTGAGCGAATTATTGCACTTAATGAGATACACAAGATAAGTGAGCTTCACTTTGATTCAAACTAGATCTGTGTTGCAAATGCTCAGCATGAATTCAGTATATAAGGAAGTTCATCACAATGCAGAAGCTGATGAACTTGTTGATAATGATCATTCGTCTTCAAAGACACTTAGCTTGTCACATGATCATTATCACTCAAAAGCTCATCATATTTTTCAAGCTTCTTGATCTCTGTACATTTATTCTGATTCATTAATTTACATTTTCAGACTGATTGCAGACTTTGAAAAGTTATCTGATGATTATCTCACTGAAAATACAGATGAAAACTAGTAATAAGATGCTTCAGCGAATTTTCATTCATATTATCAATTTAAATGTTGAAGAAGCTTTACTTTCTGCATCTTCAATTATTCTTAATGTTGAAAAAACAATTAATCAAGATGAAATTATCACTTGAAAATTAAAAAAAACTAGACAATTCAGATCTTAAAATTGATATTTAAGATCAATTAACTTCTAATGAAGAAAAAAGCATTTTGACTGTTTAAGATTGAACATAATGTTGAAATAAAATTTGTAAATTCTAGATGATAAAAGTTTGCAATGAGAGTTTCAAGAATGAAAACAGATGTATGTAAGAACTTTAGAATAATGCATTATAATAATATTTATCTTTCTCTTTTATTCAGTTCTGACTTTCACTCTTGTTATTTCTTCTGATCTTTAGAATTTACTTCTAAAATCATATTTTATTTCAGAATATATATCTTTGAGAAGTATACACTTGCTGAATGTAAATAAGTTTTAAGATTGTAAATGTACAAGTACAAAGAAAATATAAAATTAGAAAGTGTACACATTCAGAAACTTAAGCACTATCTCATTACTTCAATCAAAGATCATGTCAGAGTGTTTCATAAATTATTGTATTTAGAAAAACTTTGTAAATCTTATTCACAACTGTTTTCTTGAGAATCAGAAATGAAGCGAGAAATAGATTAATTACGTTGAGTTGAATCATTGAGATCAAGTCAAGTTTTCAACTCATCAAGACTTAATTTGAGTCAGAATTCTTGACTTAAGTATTCAAGTCAGATCAGAATTCTTGATCTGAGTATTCAAGTTGAGTTAAAAGATTGAGATTGAGTATTGACTTGAAATTTTCAACTTGATTCATCAAGACATGAAGTGAAGTACTACTAATATTTATCTGAATGTTTGATAATGCAACAGAATAATGCAAACAACAAGAAGAGAAATAAATTTGTTTGTTGTATGAAAGTCTTTTAAATATAATGATGTAATAGATTCAAAAATAGTAAATCTTGACATTTAATGTTATTTTCAATTGCTTAATGAGAATCAACAACAAGATTCATTTATACATGATGTCAACTACAAATCTTTTAATTCTATTCTGTGTTTGAATAAAAGTCAGAAGAGTCAAGAGATCTTAATTCAATGCAGTTTGAATGATGTTAAAACACTGCATGATCAGAAAAGTCATCATGCAAAGTTTTCACTTACGTGACAACATCTCTTCTAACAGTCACAATCAATTTATGAAGAAGATTAATGACATGTCAATGTTGATGAGAGATGAAAAAATACTACTAATGAAATAAACAATTCAGATGAAGAGTCTGAAAGTTGTAATTACAAGTGATCAAAGAATTTACAACTCATTGACTACGTCAATATTGAAACGTCTTCATCACATCAACAGTGTCATCAAGTAATTGATGAAAAAATATCAGATAAAATAGTTGTTTCAAATGATGAGTTTGAGAATTGTGACTACAATGCTTGAAGAAGTAGTGACTTGTTGATCATGCTGATATACTGAGAGAACTTGAACTCATCTTCTTTACTTGACGTCAAGTCATACATCTATCTATGTGAAAAATTAAGAATTCATGAGAATAATCAGAATGCATTCTTTACTATTGATCAGAATCATGCATCAAACGATTGCAATTGCACATTTATACTAACAATCTATTCAATGTCTACGTGACATAAGTCAAATCAAGAGAAGAAAAGAGTTATTTAATATAATCACACTTTATCTTCTCATCATGTGCATCTTTCTTTCATCACATATTTCTCAACTCAATGAATGACAATCATTGAGTAAGAGAACACAGTTTTCGACATTACAATCATGAGCATCATGAGTGCAAAGAAATCGTCTTCGATATTCGCGATCAAAGATCGAAAATCGAAACATCGTTTGTATAAAATATCATCAATAAAGAGTAGAATAAAGACAATGCGTCATAATCAAACAGTATAGACACTCATTAAGAGTTTACTTGAGCATCACATGCTGAATAAAAGCTATAGATTCATTATTAATAACATTGTTTCAAATTCATTGTTTTGACAATGTGAAGTCATCATGTACATCAGGAAATTTCGTCGAGTGTCTAATCACGTAATTAGTTGGTAAATTAGATGATTTATCATTTTGGTCAACCCTTCTTCTTATAAGACCACTTTGGCGTGATTAGCTGCAAGCGCATGCCTAATAGCTTAAATGACATCGTTTACCACATTGGCACGAATCATCAAAATGACACGAATCATCAAAATAACACTGCTGACACTGATTATTCTGATTCTATATGCTCAATTCTATATGCTCAAGCGCATGCAAAAGCAAGGTATTAAATCAATGAATTTATTATCTAACTAGTTATCTAATCATCTATTTGAATGAATTGTTGACTATGTAGGATATTCGGTAGGGAATCATAAAGGGAGCCATGAAGGATGCTCGGTAGGGAAACATGAAGGGTGCTTGGTAGGGAAACATGAAGAGTGCTTGGTAGGGAAACATGGAGGGTGCTCGGTAGGGAAACATGGAGGGTGCTCGGTAGGGAAACATGGAGGGTGCTCGGTAGGGAAACATGGAGGGTGCTCGGTAGGGAAACATGGAGGGTGCTCGGTAGGGAAACATGGAGGGTGCTTGGTAGGGAATCATGGAAGGAGCCATGTAGAAAGCACTGTTCGACCCATGTTATGCGCCCGACCGACGAGTAATTTGAAGCATGTAGGAAGTTTGGTAGGGCGTTTGGTAGAAAGCTCGGTCGGAAGCTCGATCGGAAGCTCAGTAGAAAGCTCAGTAGAAAGCTCAGTAGAAAGCTCGGTCGAAAGGTCAGTAGGAAGGTCAGTAGGAAGGTCAGTAGAAAGGTCAGTAGGAAGGTCAGTAGGAAGGTCAGTAGGAAGCTCGGTCGGAAGCTCAGTAGAAAGCTCAGTAGTAGAAAGCTCGGTCGGAAGCTCAGTAGAAAGCTCAGTAGTAGAAAGCTCAGTAGGAAGGTCAGTAGAAAGCTCGGTCGGAAGGTCAGTAGAAAGCTCGGTCGGAAGGTCAGTAGGAAGCTCGATCGGAAGGTCAGTAGAAAGCTCGATCGAAAGGTCAGTAGGAAGGTCAGTAGGAAGGTCAGTAGAAAGGTCAGTAGAAAGGTCAGTAGAAAGATCAGTAGAAAGCTCAGCAGAAAGGTCAGTAGGAAGTTCGATATCGAGTCATGAAGAGTGCGTTCTATTGAGTCAGTTAGCATTATTTTGTACGAAATAGAAAGTAGAAACTGTTCTACGAAGGAAGAAAGAAGTGGGAAGAAGTAAATACCCTGAATCCCCTGAATTTCCTAGCGTCGGCCTTCGGCTGGGAGCGAAGATTACTAACCACAGGGGTAACAGTACTGTTTCCAAGCCATGTAGAAAGCATTGTTTGAAGCACTGTTTGACGTGTTTTATGCGTTCAACCGACGCGTTTGATAGAGCGTTTGGTAGAGAGTTTGGTAGGGCCTTTGGTAGAGAGATTGGTAGGGCGAGTAGGTGAAGCGAGTAGATGGGCGAGTAGATGAGCGAGTAGGTGAGCGAGTAGGTGAGCGAGTAGGTGGGCGAGTAGGGTGATGAGCATGTAGGGTGACGAGTAGGGTGGTGAGTATGTAGGGTGGCGAGTAGGGTGGTGAGTATGTAGGGTGGCGAGTAGGGTGGTGAGTATGTAGGATGGCGAGTAGGATGGTGAGCATGTAGGGTGACGAGTAGAATGGTGAGTATGTAGGATGACGAGTAGGGTGGTGAGTATGTAGGATGACGAGTAGGGTGGTGAGTATGTAGGGTGACGAGTAGGATGGTGAGCATGTAGGGTGGTGAGTAGGATGGTGAGCATGTAGAATGCGAAGGACGAAGATGTTGTCAAACTGTTTAATGATGCTGTTAGCCATCTAATTATCTATGCGCAAAGGTAAATGGTTCAATTTACCAGCTATTAGACCTAGGTACGAGGTTAATGGCGTAATTTAGTGATGTTTGGTTGAACCTCTGATTTGATTACCTGCCAACGGTGCCAACGATGCCAACGTGGTGATTAGCTGCGTGTGATTGACTAATTAGCACTCGAGGATTTGCCGATGTAGTCGACAAGCGATTTTCTTTCTCAGAGAATTTTGTTCATTCGATACACATAGCATAGTTTCTCTCATGAGTCGAACTTAAATCAATGTCACAAGAGTGTATAAATTCAAATCAAATTAAATTAAATCAAATTGCTTAATGAGTTAAGTCAAGAACTCAAATTAAACTTTGATTCAAGATTGATATCAAGTCAAGTCATGATGTTGAAATCAAGTATTCAAATTGAGTCAGAAGATTGATATTGAGTAATTGAGTTGAGTCAGAATGTAAATATGAAAACTTGACTTAATAATCAGTTTAGTGAGAATAGACTGATCATCAAGTTGAGTTTCGAGTTGACATTTTGAATTCAACTCGATTCAAAGTAAAATTGCTCACATTTTTAACTCAATTCAAGTTGAGTTGAGCATATTTTCAACTCGATGTGACTTGACTCGACTAGAAATTGAGTCAATTCAATTTGATTCATCAAGAACTTAAGATTGACATCAAGAAAGCTAAATATAGAAATTTTTCCGCTTTTTTGCATTATTTCTTTGCATTATCTTTTTGCATTTAATAGAGAGTTATGACGAGAAACATGAAGACTGTTTGATAGAGAGGTTTGATAGAGAGTCATCATGAGAAACATGAAGACTGAATGATAAAAAGATTTGATAGAAAGTCATGATAGAAAGTCATGATAGAAAGTCATGGTAGAAAGTTATGACGAGAAACATGAAGACTGTTTGATAGAGAGGTTTGATAGAGAGTCATGACGAGAAATCAGATAAAGAGATTTGATAGAGAGATTTGATAGAGAGTCATGATGAAAAATCATGAAAACTGTTCAACCAAGCTATTTACATCTATCTATTTACTTTTTGTCGAGTCAAGTCGAGTTGTTGAGTCGAGTTGTCGAGTTCAGCTTTTCAACTCAACTCAAGTTCTTGAGTTCAACTTTTCAATTCAACGCGACTTGAATTCAAAAATCTTTCAACTTGACTCAACACTTTTCAAGTAGAATACTTGACTCGAACTTGAGTACTCGACTTGACGTGATCAGTCTAAGCAAGAAGAGAGAATCAGAAATGAAGTTTGAAAGAATCAGCAAAATAGAATAGAGATGAATCAAAAGCGAAGCAGAAAGTTCAGAGATACATTAATACTTGTTTTTAGAATCAGTCTTTGACTAAATCTTAAATAAAGACAGTTTCATTGAATGATTTGCATATTGTCATGTTTGAATTATCTGAAAACATACAGTATGTCTTACGCAGCAAAAGCAACAACACAGCAGTTCATCAGAAGAAAATCAAATCTAATGAAAAAGACAGATCAGCTGATTCAATTGTGTCACGCGAACCTTGCTCTGATCATTTGCAAGAATGAAAGATATTATACTTATCAATCGATTGATCATGAATGATGATCTTCTATTATAACAGAAATTGTACATATGAATTTGATACATCGATCTTGAGCTGACTCAAGTCTAGAAAACATCGTATTCGTTGTCTATCAACCTTTTATTCACAGACTTTGACCTCGTTGTTCATAAAGACTTGTACAAGTCGAAGACGAATGTGTCGTTGAACAAGAAGTCTGATTCGATTGAGAAGAAGTTCTCAGAGACATCGTAGGATTTGCGAGATCTGATGTCGCATTGCAAAGCGAAATAGACAGGGGTCGGTAAATTCTAGACGGAATGCATTTTGCTGTATAAGTAATGTCATGCCTTGACGATTTTAATGAAGCCGAGAGAAATTGTGGAGATCTTCATTGGTCTAGGAATAGGAACTTGTTGTTTCGACCGCGAGTAACAGTATTCGTTTATGTACTGTGCCTTGACTTCCTGACAGTAGTACCCTCGGAGTAGGCGGCTCGTCGAGATTCTTGCTTAACCGGGCAATTGTGCTCGATGACATGTTGAAGATCCTGAATCATCTCGACGTGTCTTGGCTGCGGCTGGTAGGAGCTTTATTTGTAGAAGAAATACTGGACTGAGTACTTTTGGCTGATGCTCGAGGAAGGACGGCTGTGGTAACCGTAGGAGATTGTGCTCCGAAATACTGGATAACGATCATTTATCATTGAAGTAGAGACTTTGACCGCGAATCGCGAGAAATAGAGCTACCTGGGCATCTTAATCCGAGGGTGCTAGAGTCACTCTTCCGTGCGCAGACCGTCAATTGGGACAATATTGCGATGAAGATGATCGTCGACGAGTGGTATTGATAGTGGCGTGACATTTCTACCGCGTGACTTAATATACGCAAAAGGAATATTTGATCATCGCAGCGAAGCGATGACTCACCCTCAGGCCCTCCGACGACGACTTACCGCTTGCGGTTAGTGTGCGTCTACAGGCGCCCTCGTCGGCCAGGGCCTGAGCTTGCTGAGGTAAACTCCGGAGTAAATAACTTCCATCACGTGATCTAGCATCCGTTTCAAGACGAATTTAAGTCAATGCCCTGTCCGACTCATACAGTATGGATCAAATACTTGAAGGCTCATCTGTGGTAGGTGAGGTGATGCAGTCTTGACTATTCCTAGTTGACCATCTTTAGGTGTTGCGTGAGATAATAGAGACTCTCTCTGCCTACTTGAAATTCAACCCAGAAGAAAAATTCGTCGCGCTTCTTAAAAAAGTGGAATATGTGATTAAAACATTCAAAGAGAAGGCATAATCTTACAGCTAATCGTACTCATCACTTACTGCAGATTGTAACAACGGATGTGAATCTTTCTTTAGTCTACACAATACCAATCATTCGTATTAAATCTGTTCAGCCCTCTCAATGAATACAACTATCTTGTCTCAGCACTCATAAAATCTGATGGCTACTACACACTGACAGTACTCTTAACCTACCATCGTGTATCAGTGACTTTATAGGTGGATTTCCTTCGCTGGTTCGAATTCTTTGCATATATGCAGAAATTGTTGCCTATAGTATATCTTCTAAAACGGTCACCTCTGCATATCTGTAACTACTAAGTCAAATGAAGTTGAAAATCATGAGCGCTGTCGATCTATCAATTCGCATTTCATTAGCCACTGCAAGATTATCTGTCCACAGCTGATCATTCTTTCGTCATTTCATACTCTCTTCACGAAGCTGTTGAACGTGCTTTTTTACGTCTCTTCTTCCTATTTCGAGCTGCTTCTTGCACTCGAACTTTGCTCATTGACAAACACCTGCTCATCCCCTCCCGCAGTCAATACGTGAAGATTGCCGGCATTTCGAGTCACGAGAGCTAATCGATTCCTGCAAACGAGAAGTAATCGTTTCGATCGTGACGGGCAACGAGCGCTAATCAACTTTTGAGAATTCTATATCAGACGATATATCTGTTGATCTTTTCCTTTCCTTGATGTGATTGCATGAGCGTGAATTCTCTTCGCGAATTAGATTCCTCCACGTGAATAAGATAATCAGCGTCTTCTCTCTTAGAATATGACATTCTTCGACATTTCATTGAGCTTAATCCTACGAGATTCTCTTGTGAGAAAAGCAGCTTTGATGAGGCGTTCGTCGTCATTGATGCATGCACAGACAGTTACCTCAGAACCCGGTCAGACTAATATCAGTGACATCATTCAGTCACGACTAGAGATAATAAAATATATTCTCAGTCTGTTTGACTTCACGCTTGCATAGTCCTCAACCTTCGAATTCAAGAGAAAATGCCAGCTTTGGTGACACTCAACTTTCAGGCCCCGCTATGCAAGCAAAGAACTGCGAGATCGGCTATTTCGTAACGCTTAGCATCACGAAACCTCATACTACCTATACAACTGTCTATCAGTTAGGCTCCTCAACGAACTGTGCAACAGTCACAACAACTGAACAACAAGTCATTGTAACTACAACTCAGAGTTCAGCGTCTGTCAACAGTCAGATCGCAGTCTCTAATAATGACGGTAACATCTCGGCTACAACGATCGGAATTATTGTGAGATGTATCATTTTGAGGGTTCTATTGCTACTTGTCCTTTGCTGCATTCTAAGACAACAGGAAAAGTGCTTCTATCGTTCATCACGATTAATAGCGGGGCCTACGGGACCTTCGGGACCGTCTGAACCACGAGGAGCATCAGGTATTCAAGGACAACCAGGTTCGCAGAGAGCTCAAGGTTATTCTGGACCATCAGGGGCAGCTGGTCTCGCTGGACCAGCGAGGATATCAGGAGTACGTGGTAATTCTGGATCACTCGGCCCGTCAGGAGATCAGGAATATCGAGGACCACCTGAATCACATGAACCATCAGGATCGTCAGGATCGTCAGGATCAACAGAATCGCAAGGATCGCAAGAATCGCAAGGACCACGCGGGACTCCTGAGATAGATGAATCGCGAGGACTACATGATTCGCCGGGTCCACATGGTTTGCAAAGGGTGCAAGGGATGCAGAGTGTGCAGGGCGTGCAGAGCGTGCAGAGCGTGCAGGGCGTGTAGAGTGTGCAGGGACCGTAAAGAGCTCAGGGCTCGCGAGGATGACGAGGATTCCTCTTTACCTGCTTTCTTTACTTATAGAGCCACGCTATACATTTCCCTTTGCTGACACCAGATTCACGACGCGTGTAGACTTACTACATCTGTTTGCACAGTAAAGGATCGTACGAGTAGATAAGCTTGTGATACGCTCAGTCATCTCGAGTCAGGCGCTGAGATGCTACAATCGGTCTTAATGGGCTCGCAATCAAGAACGCGATCGCGCACAGCCCAATTCATAGCCCTCAACGAGCATGAAATGCTAAGCATGACGCATCTTCTTCGAGTACTCTTCGTTGACAACGTCTTTGTCAAAGACTTGAAAGAACCAGGATATGAGAAGACCCTCAAATTCTACACGTAATTGGGAGAGTGGTTTTAGAACTCAATCACAAGAAGAGTAGATTGTGTGAGATTTTCTAGATCAGATTAATAAAAACAGATAATTTTTGACTCAATGTTTAGGGTGAATCTTAGTCTTAGAGTGACTTTTATGAGTTTCGAGATAGTCTCACTAACTACATACGGGAAGTCTGACCATTAGTTTCTTCAACACAAGAAGATGTATCTCTTATCTTCTGTTTGTATAGTCTTTCATCAACAATATTGCCTTCTCCTCAACAGTTCTGCTTGCTTTTCTAAGTTCGACTTCACAAGCTCACACAATAATTGCAATTTCTGTGACACTCACAGCTGTCAGACCTACTTTCAGCGACTTCAGAACTTCAAGCATTCTCATTGACGTCAGTGTAGCGAAAATGTCTTCAGCAGATGTGAAGCCTTCGTAAGCAAAGAATTGAAAGGTCGCGATCAGAGTACCTGTTGCATAAGAATCAGTCTTACGCTTAAGAAAAACAAGTACGAAAATAATGATATGCTGATCTCGTCAGCCAAGAAAGTCATACCTGCGTCAATGTCAATAGAGTTGAAGCTCAATGCAAACAACAGCAGAAGCACGATCGTAAAGATGATTCATCATGTCATGATAAGTGTCAACACATCTGCAGATCTCGTCAGTCAACGTTCATTCTGTTCAATTCACTTCGATAGTTGCTCACGAGACTGCTTGAGTCACTTCAAGACATTGTTGTCTTGATCAGAGACTCAGAACCAAATTTGCAGAAACAGCGAGCAATCATGAACGAACTTGTCAATATCAGCATTGATGCTGTTGATTTCAGTGAAATTAAAGCCTTCATAGAAGAGATGTATCATGCGAGTCTGTGTTGACAAAGTTTTTTTACGAGATGTTGTTACGAGATGTTTTTACGAAGTAGGTCGAAATATGATGAATCACTTCTTAATAATCGTGTCAAGACTTTTACCCGAATCGCACAAGAAGATCATGAGTATGAGTGCTTTCGCTGTCAAAAGAAGTCTCTCAGTTCTTTCTACAAGTCAGATCTCAACGACTTTGAAGCAGACGTTGAAGTCAACGTCAATTTCAGACAGTTCGAACGAGCATCGTAATACTCGCGATCATCATCATCGTGACGACAAAGAAGACGATCATTTTTCAATCGTTGAGAAGCTGCTATTCTCTCTCGAAGAGATACAAGAGTCGAAACGAGCTGACTTGAAAGATGAACATGTGACGAAACGCATCATCAAGTTGTTCTTTCTGCGTCAACTCGAGTAAGTCGAGCAAACGCTCAAGACAGTTCGTATGACGATCTCATACGATAGATAACTTTGAACATATGACTGAGCAGTTCTACTACTACAGTATTCTCGCTTCTACTTTCTTCAGATTTCTTGACGATCGTGATAGATGACTGCTCACGCTTCATTCTTCACTCATAGCTCATCATTCGAAATTCCTTGATCTTCTTGTTAATGAATACATTTCAAAGACAAAGATGAAATGTGCATTATTAGAAGACATCAAAGAGCAAACATTTGTTCAATTCAGTCAATACGCATATATTGAGAACTACTCTGCTGCAGATTCAGACATTCATTTCAACACTTTATGATCAGAATCTTTTGAGTCTTTAAGTGCTTTCTCATCAACTTTTCCACTGACGAAAGTCTACATACTCGAAACGCGACTCAATATGATTGTTTAATTGATCACTTAGCTAAAATTGTCTACACTTAATCTACGAAGTAGATGCAAGAGCAGATTTTGTAGAAGCTAGATTATTGTTCATACTAGACGACAGCAGTCTCTGCGTAACGATGATCATTGAGAAGTACAAGTTGTAGTAGCAGCATTATGCAACACTTCAAGAGATGAAGAATCGAAAGAACTTCTAGAAAGTCGTATTTGAATTGATACTCTTTCATCTTCAAATAGATTCATCGATTCATGAATTTATTTTCAAACAAAAAAGAGCTCAAAGTCTTTCATACACTCTCAGTATAAGAACACTTCTTCATCGTCGAAGTCTTTCTCGAACTTATTGACAGTTTCTATAATATTCGAATTCAGAGACTCGTGTGTCGACTTCTTCATGTCTTTGTCAGACGTCAATTTGATTTCTTCTAAATTATACACGTCTTCATCACGTTGAGACAGAGTCGATCTCGCGTGATGCAAATCTGCTGAAGTATATGTTAAGCTATGAAGACGACAAGATGATATCTCAAATTATCACGACATGTGTCTCTCAAGAATGATTCTTTCATGTCATTCGCGAATACTGAAGTTCTCAGTCTCGTAGTTGAGTCAGAGTGAGCTTTAATTCTCTGATATTCTGACACAATCTTGTTCAACACAAAAAGTCAAATTTCTCTGATCATCGTGTTTAAGATATTCTCTTGTTCTTTGATCAACATTGACAAGTTCTTCTGAACATAAAGAGACTGTCATTGAATATATAAGTTGTTACTACAGCTCGATGTTTGAATCTGCAAAGAATGAGCTCGAAAGTATTGATAACACAAGAAACACGTCGATTTACTAACGTCAATATATTGAATCTCATCTCAAAATCGAAGTTTTTGACGATGAAACAGATCTAGAAGAGTGATCTTGACGTGAATTTTCAGCTTAAACTTGAGGTTTTGATACTCATCTCGAATGCGTTTTTCTAGTAAAAGATGAAACTTTTCATTCTGAAATTAAAGCTCTTTTTGATAGTATTGACAGGTCTGAGAATCTGTCATCATTCGATTGATGATATCATTAATCGAAGACTTCTCTCTATAAGACGACGATGTGAAGCTCAGATGTTGTGTTGCAATTTCAATCGAATAGTTCACAAATAACTGAGAATAATGTCTCTCAGCTTTCATCAAAACTCGTGCAACTTTCAGATGTGATTCTATACGATCAATAAAGTGTCGAATACGCGCAAATTGAGCTTCATACGAGATGTTATCTTCGTGTATGCTACTGTTTTTGACTCTCTGTTCAACTGCTTTCAAAAATTTCGAGTCTCTAACTTCATAGCATAGTTGACAAAAGCTAAGAGAATTCAATTTTGAGTTCGAGAGTGAAACGAGTCACTTCTTCAAAGTATTTGCTTCTGTGATTGATGTTAGTGTTTGATCAATAAATCAGTGATGCATAGAGAAGTTCTCGAGTATGTGAAGTTAATACGATCTTCTTCATTTTGCTTCTTCAATATTGAAAGACAGATATTGATCATACGTTTCAGCATAAATCTATAACGTTTCAATTTCTGAGCAGAGAAGATCATTGCGCGATCAGAAATTTGATATTCTAGCGTAGAAACTTGCTCTTCACTTGCATTATACATCTGATCGAGTAATTGTAAGATGTCGAAGAGAAATGACTTGATTTTAGATTCTTTGCTAGTATTTGCGATCATTTAATAGATCAAATGAGATTCGTTCTGTATTGCAATTGTCGTCACAGTATCTTCATCGAGCGAGTAATCGCATATATATGCAAGCTCGTTCAGAAACCTTTTGCTCAGTGTCTTATTACTGTCATCTAAATACTCTTTGAATGATATCTTGTCGAACTTGACATGCATCTTCTGTGATTTTTCATAAGTCAATAAGAGTATCAAAGACTCATAGAATCAATTTCAAAGCTTTTTGTTGATCTGCGAAGAACAAGTATTCATTTGAGAGATAGCTTGAGACTGAATAGCTGAGATGCTTATCTGAGATGAAAAAGTAGTGTCGCGTTTCTTTGACTGTGATACGAGTATACCTTGCATCGTAGTAGATTTAGACGAGAACGACGAGAGAAATACGAAAGACTGTTGTTGTTTTGATTTTCTCTTTCTCTTTCTCATATTGATACGACGCGAATCTTCTGATATTACAGAAAAGCGTTCTCTGAACTTAAGATATCATCGCGTCGTGTCATCATCATCAGCTTCGTCTCTATCACCTCAATATTTGCTGTCATCGCGTCTAATACGTCTCTTCTTTGCCTCTCAGATCTTGAAATCTCGTCTCGTGCAATCTCTGACTCTAATAGTGACTTGATTTAGAAGCTACTCTACTTTATGCTTTAGTGCTATGACAGCGAACTGTGAAGAATGCGTAATTTGAACATTCTATGTATATAACATTGTGTAGAGTAGTGTCTTTGTTTTCTCTTTTATATGTAAGATTGCTTGCACTGACACTTGAACACTAACGTCAGTGTGACAGAAATTGACTCGTGAAATCTTCTTGACGTCATACTGTAGATTAAACATCAAACAAGCGTACGAGTGATACTGAAGCTTGCTCTCTCAAACGAGAATTACGAAAGAATTTCTCTCTTCTTCTCTTCAGCATCTCTTTCAGATTTTTCTACACATCGTTTGAACTTCGACGTCAGTCTCATGTTCTATTTCAACGCTGACTATTCAGTCGTCTGCTCTAATCACTCGTCTATTCTCAGCTTGAGCTCTCATACTTCGAGCATCAGCTCTACTTCAAGTATCATCTTTTTCATCTTCATCATTTCTAATCTTCTCACGATCTACTACAGCTGCATCATCAGCTCTCTCGCTTTCATCAATGTCATCGCTTCTTCGTTTCTTTCTTCTGCGTCTCTCTTTTCTCTTTTCTCTAATCGTCTTCAACTCATCTCTGTCAAGTCTTTCTTAATAGTCAAATTTCGTCAGCGTCTCATCATGCTCACTAAGCTAATCAAGAGTCTTTTCGCTCATGCGCTTCTTCGCGCTCACTTCGTAATCGCAAACGACATCATCGCTGACACAGTGCTCACTCTACATCTCAAAGTCACTTGAATTGAAGTGCTGTAATTCAGACAGATTCGAGAAGCAGCGACGATAGCGACAAGTGAGAGAGTGAGAGAAGAGAGTGAGAGAAGAGAGAAGAGCATGCGTCGACAGTGTGAAAGATTGATGAGAATGATTCTTTGATGAGAGAGAAACTCGATGTCATAGAAGAAGAGAGAGAGAGAAAGAAAGAGAAAGAATAAGACGAGAAAATTAACATGAAAGAAGAGCATGTCGTAGTCTTTGCCTCGAAGCAACAGAAGATCACTCTCAAGCTATATTTTTCTTCATCAAGATTGATATCACTGTGATCTCTACGATCTAAAATGTCATCGTCTTTTCTTTTTCCAGACCGTTTCCTAGATCAATTCTATCAAGCTCTCAAATTTCTGATGATTCGAAATAAGTAGAGACGTTGATCATCTCTACTGAAGAATGATAAGCTTAGTATGATTATCTCAGATTCTTCTTTGCCCAAATACTCATCATTTCACACACATGTCTCTAGCACGTCGTGATGTCGCATCTTTCATGAAATTCTCATCAGAACGAAAATTGTTCTGTTCTGTCACATCTAACGTTCGATGTATTGTTTTGTTACAATCACATCTGTTTAGTTCTTCAACAACAACGAGAATATTGCTCGCAGCTTCGATCATTCGTAGATCGTAAATGATGACAACAGAAGTCTCTCTTCGTTCACTCTCGCTGAAGACGAGAATTCTTTGATGAGTCTTTCAAGAGATTTAAATCGCTGCACACGATAGATTTGTTCTTTGACTGATTAATAATTGTCAACTGAACGTCTAGTGCACACTTACATTTCATTGTAATAACAAAGTTCTATCTCATTTGCAGATTTGTCATCTTCGAGATTGATGCAGTTCTGACTCTTTTGATATCTACTTAAGTCAGCTTGAACTGAACATAGACTTCGTGAAAGCGTCTTAATTTACATAGTCGTCTTCTTGCTTTCTTCTTTTTTCATGCTCATTCTCGTCAGTCTCTGCGCATTCTCTCTCGTCTTTGTCATTTTCTCTCAAGTCATTCATATTAATTTGTAACTTGAGATTGTGTTCGATCATTGCAGCGTTTTCACTGAATCAATCAAGAGTCACGAGCGTGAAGAGAAGAAATGTTGAGAGATCGTATCAAAGAAGTACGATGTATGCAAAGAATAATTTTCTGCAAAAGTTTGCTTCATATACAAACATGTCAATATTTCAATGCAAGAAAAGAGCTTTCAGTGCTCTTGATTGAGAATAACTGAACGCATTCAACTCTCTTGCTCTCACTTCTAAGCAGCTACTTGAATCACGCGTTTTCTGAAATCTAATCATTCTCACATCTTCAGAAATCAATGAAATATGCAAGAAGAATGCGAAGCTTCTTAGATGATCTCAGTTCTTCAGTGCTGCGTTAAAGAATGACATCTGAGAAATGTCAGAATTGTGTCTAGATGATACAATTAATGAAGATCAGAGTTGATAGTGCTTGATCTTTAGAGATAGTTATAACTGAACATTAAGAATACAGAAGAAAATTGATACAAAAGCTTCTATTTATGTAATGTTCAGAGACTGCGCTAGACTTGAAAGAAAGATGTTTATGACACGAAAAGAATTTGATGTAGATGAACAAGATGTTGATGAAAGAAAAGAATGTTGAGAAAGAAAAAAGAAATTGAATCATATCTGAATCAAATCTGACTAGCTCGCTGATTAGTTCTAATCATTACGCAGAGAACTCGCTAGCGTTCACTATGAATTGATTAGAGCTTCAATCTTGTTCAGTCTTATCAGTCTTGATATGCTTGTAACATTACTTCTTTCTTCGAAAATTCATGTTTGCATGAATGTAGTTCATTTGCTCACTTTTGTTGATAGTTATTTCGATATTTAGCGCGATTTGTTTAAATATAACTTATGAAATTCGTTCAAAACTTTCTCTGAGTCATTGAATTTTTCTTTATCAACATAGTATCATTTGTTGTTTCTATTTAAATCTGTTTATTTGACTTTGTACTGTATTTGATCTTGATAGCATCTGAAATTCAACATATCATTTATCTTTCAATGTTCATCATCTTTAATAGTGATTGATCTGAGTGATTTTAAATGCTGTTCTGATAAAAGATCTTCTGAATATGATTGCAGTAACTTTGAGCTGAACATCAAATGCAGATGCTTTATGCTAATTGATAAATGAAGATGATAAAAGATACTCACTTTGACAGTGATTTGATAGAAATTTAGCTGTTTGTCTTTCAAATCTTTGCAAAGTCTCGTTGTCTTGACATTTCTGAAAGATAGTCAAACTCAGTCATTTACTTCATATGTGATGTCTCATCTGGGTTTATTGATTTGAACTTCAATGATCAGCTTCATTTTTTTCAATTGTTGATGATTGAAATTCAATAACTCTTTCATTTGAATGATAATATTGTTGACTTTTTTAACTTCAAGATGTTCACAAGTTGTTTTGTAATCAGTTGTATCTGAATCAAAACTCATTCAAGAGTGAAATCTCTTATTGAAGTAAAAAGAAATCATTGAAGTGATTGAGAAGATATTTGAATTGTCACTGAATTTCATCATAAATATTCATTTGATTCAGTCATCTTGCATGTAATTGCAGTAAATTTTAAGTTTGCATTCAACGTCTTGATTAACTTGTTTTGATTAATCATTGATCTCAGAATGATAAACTGTGAATAGACTAGCTGTGATTCTCAGTCGTCTGCAAAGACTCTTTCACATAGTCAATATGAATTGAAAGTCTTTGTCTGAAATGATAGAACTGAGTAGATTATGCAGTTAATAAATGTTTCATAGCATGATTTAAACTGTTTCTTCAGCTGAGATGTTATTGTCTTTTCAATGACAGAAAACATAGTGATGATCTTTGATGAGACAACATATGATTATGCAAATGATGTTATAGCTTTCTGACAGAGATAGCTCAGTAATGAAGTTCATAGCTATATCTTTTCAGCATTTCTGTGAAATCAAGAGAGAATGATGAAGTTCATTGATGCTATTTCTAGAAACTTTGCTTCGTTGACAAGTATAATAGTTTCGAATATATCATCAAATAGTAGCTCAATGATCTGATCAATAGTAGAAACGCTGAACTAGATCAATAATTTGTTTATTATTGAGATGAAAGATTGAAGATTGATCATGCACTTCTTGTAGTAATTTCATGTGCATGTTCTCAGAAATTCATAGAAGACTTTTTCTAAATAGAATGTCATCAATGATTTCGCAGTCTTTCAATTTAATGATATGAAATTTGAGCTTGTTTTCATTTATAGCTTGTTTATATTTTCTGCAGAACTCATCAGTTTAATTGATCATACATACTCATTGATAGAGATTTGCTTTCAATTCAACAGATAAAACATCAACTTTATCAAAGATCAGAATAATCTGAAAACAATCTTCAAGTCTTTGAGCTGATTTAAAGATGTTTACTAAAGACATTCTGATTAAAGCATCAACTTTAGTGTTTATTTTGCCTGATTTAAAGATGATCTGAAAGTTGAACTTCAATAAAATGTTCAAGTAGTTGACTTGTCATTGACTCAATTGTTTGTTTTTCATGAAGATTTTCAAAGTCTGATGATCGATAAACATCTGAATGAATAGTTCAATGCATTTCAGCTCAAGTCATCAGTGCTTGAAACATTGAATAATGATTAGCAATTTCTTGTCATAAATGTGATAATTGATTTCAGCTGATATCATGCTTTTGCTGTAGAAGATCATCGAATGAAGAACATTCTCATCATTGTACTGAGATAGTATTTCATCTTTTACATAGTTCAAAGCATTGATCTTCAGATTAGCTTGTCTTTTGAGATTGAAATGACGAAGTATTGAAGTCAAGCTGACTTGTTTCTTTAAATTGTCAAAGACTTGAACGCAGACTTCATTTTAAACAAAAGATATGTTCTTTCTAGTCAGCTGAGTGAATGATTTTACTAGTTTCAAGAAGTTTCTAATGAAACAATGATAGAAGTTAACAAATCTCATGAAGCTTTGAATTTCTTTTAGATTGATCAAAGTAGTTCAGCTGACTATGAATTTCACTTTGCTAAAGTTCATATGAAGATCTAGTTTTGATACTATGACTTTTAAGAAGACAGTTTCTTCTACATTGAATTTGCACTTTCAAATATTTATCTGAAGATTAGCTTCACATAGTCGACTCAATACTAGTTTGACGTGATTTCTATGTTTCTTTCTTATTTTGCTATAGATAAGAATGTCATTTAGATAGACTTAACAAAAGTCATTCAGAAAGTTTCATAAAACATCATTCATGTATTGCTGAAATGAGGTTAATTTATTAGTCAGTTCAAAAGACAGCATCTTATATTTATATTAGACTGATCGTCAAGTCGAGTTTCGAGTTGACATTTTGAATTCGACTCGATTCAAAGTCGAGTTGCGCATATTTTCAACTCGACGCGACTCGATTCGTCAAGAACTCGAGCTTGACGTCAAGAGAGTTAAATATAGAAATTTTTTCGACTTTTGCATTATCTTTTTGCATTATCTTTTTGATATAAAGTCATGAAGGGAAAACATGAAGATCGTTTGATAGAAAGTCATAAAGAGAAACATAAAGAGAAACATGAAGATCGTTTGATAGAAAGTCATGACGAGAAAACATGAAGATCGTTTGATAGAGAGTCATGACGAGAAAACATGAAGATTGTTTGACTTTGATAGAGAGTCATGACGGAAAAACATGATAGAAAGTCATGAAGAAAAATCATGTAGACTGTTTGACCAAGCTATTTACATCTATCTAATATTTTGTCGAGTCGAATCGAGTTTTCGAGTTGAGTTGTCGAGTCAAGCTTCTTAATTCGACTCGAGTGCTTGAGTTCAACTTCTCAATTCAACTTGACACTTTTTCAAAAAAATTTCAATTCGACTCGACATTTTTTGAGTCGAGTACTCGACTCGAACTCGAATACTCGATTCGACGCGATCAGTCTAATTTATATGCTTCTAAAGCAGTGATAAAAGTGATGTAATTCTCATTATTAAGATGCATTTGAAGTTTGTTGAATGCTGATATGATGTTCAATCTAGTCAGATGCTTGCAACTCACTATTTTATTAATGATCTCGTTTATCAGCAATAAAGAATATTTATTTCTTTTGAAAATGACATTTAGCTTTCAATAGTTCACGCAAAATTGAAGATCTTTATTTGCTTTGAGAATAAATAGAACGAGAAAGAAATAGAGAATCTGACTAGAAGTGATGAATTTCTTTGACAGATTCTCATTTAAGTACTTCTTTACTTTCAGAAGTTTGACAGAAGACATTTAATAAACTTGACAGCAAAAGAGCGTTGAATTACTGATGAGCTCGATTTTATAATCGTAGAAGTGATGAGAGAGTAGTTTATTCAATTGAACTCGATCAAAAACATCTAGAAACTCATGATATTTTGATGACAGCTTCGCTTTAATATCTTTCAAATTCTGAGTTGTTTCATTGATTGCATAAACGTTTAGAACATTCAAATTGCACTGAGTATTGTACATGATTTCTCTATTGATGTTCATTATAAATAAAGCAAAAACTTCAATCTTGTTCTTTTTTGAATGATTCAACAGTGTTTTAAACGAAGCTGTGTTTATGCTTTGAATCAAGAATGACTCTTTTCGAACAAGTCATTTGAGCATCATAAAGATCTTAGTCTGAATGATTGAAGAAAGTGAAGATAATCATGATTAACTTGAGTGCTTTGAATTAAGAGAAATTGAAAAAATTGAAAAAGAAGTATTCAATTGATTTGAAAAAACAATGACGTTGTTTCACATATTCAGTAATATTTTGTTTTTATTCATTCAGAGCTTACTTAATATGACTTCATGATGATCAATATCAGTTATCAACATTGATATAATCAATTTCTTATGACTTTTGATGATGAGATTGAATAGAATTTTATGAGTGATGATCTTCTTAAATATCTTCTCATCATAATCTCTTATTAGCTTCTCTTTTGTCAGTGATATAAATTGAATTCTCAGTTTCTCGCATACTTTATTGACTAGATTAGAATGTATAATCATGTAAATGACTGAATCACTGTCTATTAAAAGACGAAGGCTGAAAGATCAATTTTGAGAGATGAGATGAGCATCAATTAGAAACGACTTTTCAAAGTAATTTTCTTTCAATAGAATTTCATCTAGTTTGCACAAAGATATAATTTCTATTTCTTCAATGACTTTTGAAGAAATGACTAGTTTTTTTAATCGAAATTCGAATCAAAATCGAAGTGATCATATTCATTATTCACTGCATTAATTCTAGTAAATCAAGCAAAGCACTTTTTAGAGCTATGACCTGATTTATGATATATGAAACAGCTTTCAACTAAAATGTCTGCTTCTTTGAAGCTTGTTAAAATCGCGCTGCGCGACTTTAGCTGATCAGACTTTGAATGATCGACTGATTGAGTGATAACAGTCACTTTATGAAAGATAGTTTTTGAAAGATTATTAACGCGTTTGATCTTGTTCTTGATCTCTTGAATGACTCGCTGATCATTATTCAAATGAATCAGATAGAAACAAATTTCTTTTAAAGAATCAGATTGAACTAGTTAATTTACTCAAATAAATCAAAGATGAAGATTAATTTTATCTTTCAGATCAACAATCAGTTGCTTTTCGTGATAGTTTAAATAGAAAAATAGTCATTGAAACTGAGTATAGAACTCGCTGAATTTCTTTGATCTTTGAATCAAATTATAGTATTTTCTATGAAAGTTGACTTTCTTATTCAAGTCATTAAACAACTGAGCTAGCTTTTTCAAAAGATTGTCGATAATCTTATAGAAATTGACACAGTCACGTTTGCATCTAGCTTGAGTGATCTCAGCTGCGTCATCGAATAATCTAGAATGTATATAGCTTAATTGAACTCATTCATTAGAAAAGAGATTGACGTTGATCTTTAGTTTATTCTGAATTTTTCCGTATCAGTTCTTTCAAATAGAGTTTTTTTCATCAGTAAACAGCGAAGAATCAAATATTTTTTGAGATCTAGAACGCTCAGAGTAAATGAAATCAGAAGAAGTGTTTTCTTTAGCTTGAAGTTTAATCTTCAACTCTTTGATTTCATCTTCTTGTTGTTTATTTGACTTGTAGAGTCAATCTGTTTCTTCATTAAGAATTAGACTTTGAGTCTTTCAGATTTCATAAAACATGAAAAATATTATCATTTTAACGAATAATTTGTCATTTTCATGAATGAATGATGCAGCACTTGATGATTTCATTCGTGATTTCAATGAATCAACATCAGAGATTTGAAAGAAATGATTTCAAAATTCTTCAAAACATTCTTCAGTAGATAAATAACTAAACATGATGAGATTTGTTTGAAAGAGAATCAAACGAATGATAATGCTTGATGATTGAAGAAGAAAGATGTATGAAATGATGTTTAATCTTCAACAAAGAAGAAGATATTTTTGTTTGATTGATTTTCTAGCAAACAACGAAGATTCTTTATCATTGAATCTATCAATCGATTTGATTCTTGAGCAATTCACGAAGATTCTTTATCGTGATTCTCATAATCAAGTGAACTTTATGTACTTAATGAGCAATAAGTAGTCTAGCAATTCAAACAGTCTTATCATTGATTCTATTCAATTCTTTAATGTTGTTCTGTCTTTTAATTGCATTAATTATCAGATAAATGAATTTCTTTAGACTCATTCTGTCTGAATAAGTATGTTGAATGAGTAATGAGATCAGTATCATGTGATTAACAAATTCTTAATGTAATGTCAGAATTGTGTCTAAATGATACAATCAATGAAGATCAGAATTGATAGTGCTTGATCTTTAAAGATAGTTATAACTGAACATTAAGAATATAGAAGAAGATTGATACAAAAGCTTCTATTTATGTATTGTTCAAAGACTGCGTTAGACTTGAAAGAAAGATGTTTGTGACACAAGAAGAATGTAATGTAAATGAACAAGATGTTGATGAAAGAAAAGAGTGTTGAGAAAGAAAAAAAAGATTGAGTCATATCTGAGTCAAACCTGACTAGCTCGCTGATTAGTTCTAATCATTACGCAGAGAACTTGCTAGCGTTCACTGTGAATTGATTAAAGCTTCAGCCTTGTTCAGTCTTATCAGTCTTGATATGCTTGTAACAGTTTATAGTTGCTGTTCTGTCATGTAAATCAATCATATAAACCTAGTTTTTGATGAGAATCTATAATATTTTCGAGATTGTACATTAACTTTTGATCATGACTGACATCTGTGTAATATTCAAATAATTTGATTTAAGCTTACGTTAAGACTTTCAAAAGCGATTGCTTTCAAGAACGCTGCTTTCTTTTCAGAACTGTCATGTGATCTTTGATATGAAAGAACAAAACATCATAAACAATGTAAATTAAATTGATGTTGAGTTTGTAATTACATTCAAGTAAATCAGTAAATATCATGAATGATTTAAGTAATTCTACAAGATATTGAACATGTTTTCATTCTTCACTATTGAAAGATAGCTTTTGAAGAGTCGTATTTTCATTTTCATTAATAGAAATATAACTCTTGATGAAGTCTTGAAGACGAAGTGCTCTCAAAAGCATAAGACAGATGAAATTTCAGCGAGTTTTAACGTTTTATATCATCTTGAGATGATGTTCAAAATTGCGTTGAGTCTTGTGAAATTTCTCTATTCTCTAAGAACTTGCGTTCATATAAACAGTGAGCTTTCAAATCTAATTAAAGATTATTATAATGTCATGAATAAAAGTTTACTCTGTATTTCTGATCGCGATTGCAAAATCAATTGCAAAATCGATTGCAAAATTGATCATGAAAATAATTGCAGAGCAAAACAACATGATAAATAAAAATTATTAATTATCTTGAACAATGTTCAAAATAAACTCTCTTGTACAAACATGCTTTGAAGACTAGTCTTAAGTATTCAATATTTCTTCTCATTCTCGTTCTCTGAACTCAACATCAGCGATTTTAGTAACTGTTTAACAGCTAACTGAATTACGTGTGCTAAACATGATAAATGTGAAGTAGTCAAGAATGTTTGCAAAGTCTCGTTTAATATCATTATCATGATGTTGTTATTGCTGATGTTGTTTATGATTATAGTCATAACTCGATCTTGAATATCAAGTTCTTGTAATATTCGTTCAGTAATACTGCTTAAATTGCTATTAATATGCTTGTCTTCAATTTGTTCAAAGCTCAACAAGACTTTATGATATTTTCAGAGCTTAATGTAGTAAAATTTCATGATGATTAGAAAAGATAATCTATTAGAACTAGTTCATTCATCTAGATTAATGAAGATTTTAGAATTCGTTAATAAATTCTTAAGTATGTTGACTTGAACAACAATCGCTTGATTCTTAAGAGAGATCATAAGTTTAGTTCTATGTGATAGAGTAATGTCTGATCATGTCATTTCAAATGCTCATTGAAATTGAAGATTGTTAATAGTAACATGAGAGATATTTAAAGTAATGAAAGTCTTTTGAAGTTGTAATGCAAAGACTTTTGAAGTATATTCTTGATAAAAAGTGCAATGCTGTGATTTGTTAATCTTTTGCAATCTGTTTTGCAATCTGTTTTGCAATCTGCAATTAAAAAGCAATTTATCGAAGCTTTAACTTTAACAAAGTTATGAATGTCTTGAACTTTCGTGATCTTAGATGCTAAGTTTGTGCGTCTATCGCAATCTTTGCTATTTAGATTACGTTTCATGATGCTGTTATTAATGTCTTTATTGTTAGAATGCTCATAAACATGTAAACATAAATGATAAATGAGTTTAAATCTTTCACTTTTAACTAAAGCTATCTGATAGAAATTACTTCATATCTCATCTGTTCGCGTCTGTGAGATTCACTTTGAATGATGATAGTCTGATACTTTTCGTTCTACTTGCATCGTATATTGAGTTTGCTTTCATCAATTCAGAAATATATGTTGATATTCTTGCTTATGATCGTACAGCACATATCATTCATCATGTAATGACTGCAGTTCAAAGAGCACAAGAGAAGCAACGTTAAAAGAAAAAGATGGAGCACTATCATGCTCACTGTTGTTAAGATTCTCTGAAGATAGATTTATAAAACTGAATAAAGTGTTCAAATTTGCTTGTAATTTCAATGTTCTCATTCAAGAAGAAAACATGATAAGATTTCTATTTTTGATAAACAATGATAATGAATCTCAAGTTAAACGAAAAAAGAGACTGCAAAAAGAGTTGCAAAAATAATTGAAAATAATTGAAAACAAGTTTGATCTTTTCAGCGTCATAAAGCTTAGAGTTTGATGATCAATGCAAATTGTGAATCACTGTTGACTTGTGACTGATTGATTCTTATCTTTTAAATTAACTTTTAATAAATTTCAAATGTTATGATTGACTAAGAAGCTTATTACAAATACAAGAAAATAATTATACAGAGACGAACTGACGAATTGAAGTATTGAATAATCTTTGCACAAAATTATGCGAAAAAAGTGTTAAATTCTTCTGTTTGTTTCTGCTATTTAATGATTACATGATTGCGACGCTGCATACAACAATTGTTTCTATTTATCAGCTTGTGACTGCGAAACTAACTAGATCATTGATTTAGAAACACTTGATTTCTAAGATATGAATATTGAGAGAATCAAAAAGATTACTTGACTTCGTAATTTTGAATATTACTTTTCAGATTTCATGTGTCAATTTGTGTAAAATATTAGATGTTCATTCATACTTGTTGTAGTCAGAATTTGTCGATCAATTCTCAGTCTAATCTGATAGCACAATTCACTTGCATTGCTTGTTCTTAATCGTCTTTCTTCTTGATTATACTACATGTCATAAGGTTTTCTCAGATGTGATAAATGACTGTTGAAAGTGCTTTGATGTCAATTTGCGATCGCAAAAGATATGATAATTTCTGAAGAAGACTTGATGATATTGATTGCTCTCTGCTTTTATATATATTACATTGTTAATATAAATATTGAAATACAAGTCGCGAATATGATTATAAAATTGATTGCAAAATTGATTGCAACATTAAGAGCAAAATCAAGAGCAAAATTCAAATAGTAAAAGAAATAGTAATCATGTTGTAAACAAAATTACAAAAAGAACTGTCAAAAACTTACACAATGAGATGATGAGTTACATCTTTTCATGAATTCTGAAACTGTTGAAGAATCTTCATCGTCAATGCTTCTCTGATGACATTCAAATCATTTATCATCTTTTTGTTCATCATTGTTTTCAACTTTTCACTCAGAAGCAAGTCATCGATCTGATATTGTTCTTTCGTCTGAACATCATTAATGTCAGAGAGTTTCTCCCATTGAAAACTCTTCACATTCGTATCAAAATGAGCACTTAATATTCAAAAAATCTTGATTGAGACTTGCAACGTCAAGACGTGTTCTCACATGATTCACTGTATTTTCTTTTGCAATTCTATAAATTCATTAATATTTGATTGCAAAAAGAATTGCAAAAAATATCATTGATTTCATTTGTTATTCACATGCGCAGTCAACAAGAACTCATGATCATCATTCAATGCTTGTAGATAAACATTCAATTTTTTGAATTGCTTGATTCAATAAAAATAAATGTTTCTATCTTTGTTTTTCGCATCTTCAATTTTCTTCTCATCATTTATCATCTTTTGCACATGAGTTCTAGTCTTTTTTGAATGCAAATTGTCGAAATAACTCTCATTAATATTGCGCTTGTGAGTAAACATCATTGCAATGATAATGTAGATGCAGAACAGTAGTTAACTTGTAAAAGCAATGATGTAGCGATTTAAATAATGAGATGAAATAGTGAAGATCAATTGCAATAATGAGGTATGAAATTTAAACTTCGATATCTTGATTTAAGATTTTAAGATTTAGATCATCATCATTTCAACCTTAATTTAGTCATGTAATCATCAACTTTTTTCTTCTTTGTAACACTCATCTTCAAACAACAACAACATACTGCAATCATGATCACAACAGCTCAGTAAGTTACGTATCAGTCTCACAAGTTTATAAAAGATCGCAAAACTGATTGCAATACAGAAATAATGAGTTTAACATTAACAACAAAACACTACTCAGCATCTTTGATTCTGCAACTGACGAGATTTTGAAATTGATTTTGAATTCAAATGAATTCTTCAACTTGCATGAATTTATGTACATATTTCATTTCTTATTACTCTTGAATTGATCGCAAAACTGATTGCAAAGTAGAAATAATATCGCAGCGAATTCTAAATTTAAGCTTACAAGATCAAATTTCGACCATGAGTCAAACAATAGATCGCGATTGTCAAGCAGCTCAGAATCGTCATTGTCAAGCTCATAATCATTATTCTCATCATCATTATTCTCATCATCACTCAGTAAAAAACCTCATAACAAGCAATTTGTTGAAAAGATGTCTTGAAAACAGTTAATAGTGAAGTCAAGAACTGATGACAGAAAAATAAAGTTCATCAGAGTAAGTTTTGAGTCTTACTAGATTGCAAAAATGATTGCAAAAGTGATTTCAAAAATGCTAAATATATGTTAGAATGTTCAATTTATTGAGTCAAATTGTGTTCTTAATGTCATCATAAAAAGTGATCTTATCAAGCTCAGAAAAGTGCGAAAATATTGCAAAGAAACTGTGATACTTCGAGAAATTCATCGATATCAAAGAATAATCAACTTACTTATTTCAAAGCTGTCTTTTCAGCATGTAGTTCACGAAGTGTGTCACGAATTGATTGAAATCAATCTTCGCTTTCAATTAAAAGCTATAAAGACATTGCAGAAGACTGCAAAAGCATGACTCGTGATGATGTGTGAAGATTAGTTTCACAATCAATTTTGCAATCAGTTTTGCAATTGATTTTGCAATCAATTTTGCAATTCAAATACTGATTACTTAACAGACATCAATCTTTGCGTAATTCACGCAAAGCGTATAATCATTCAAGCGAAGAATATAAGATTGATTTTTCGTCTAATTGATGAAAAGTTCACGTTTGACACTTTCTCAAACTATGTGACAAAATAGTCATAGTGTAGATAGAATGCAACGCTATTGACAAGATCAATAACTGTTTATGTAAGATTGTGAATACTATTTCTGCATTGTGACACTGTTAGTAATACTATTGCTTTCACACATGATTGAACGTAAAAGTTATTGCTTTTGTCAAGAACTTTAGATTTTTTTCTTGAATATAAAGTTAATTCATTAACTAGACATACTATTTTTTAGAAATTGAGTTCAAATTAGCTCAACTCAACTTCAAGTTAAGCTCAAATTGAGAGAGATTAACTTAATCTCAGCTCAAACTTGAGATTGAGTTGAGTTGATCTCTTTCAACCCAATTCAATTCTGACTCAACGACAAATCTAGTTATTAATAAAAACATTGTTTCATTCTTATGTTCTTATATCATAATTAATGTATACAGAGCATATATAATCAACTTTCAATCAAAGATTTCATCATATGATTGAATCAACTTTGATTTCAACAACAATATTAATTGAATATTAAAGTATTTACATAGTTTTGACATCAAAGATTCATCAATGAAAGTTATGTCAATAACTTTAGTATTTGTCAATAACTTTAGTATTTATCAAAGCAAAAAATCTAAATATCTTTTCTAAACTACTCAACATGACATCAATAATGAATGACTTGAAATCAAATAAATCATCAGACATGCTGATGAAACAGAATATGAATATATTGCTTTCAGTCATTACTTTAATGAAAGCAGATTACTTTTTGAATTTGCAGCAATCTTATGCACTTAAGTCATTTCAAGACATTCATATGCTTTATGTTTTGTCTTCTTGCATTTGAAGCAAAGTTTTTTCTTCAATAACTTTTTCTTGCTGAAATTAAGATTCAACATTTTGAGTTTCTTTCATGCAGAGATTAATGACGTAAGTCAAGCAGACAAAGTGCTAGCAACAGAGTGAGCAGCTGAAATCATTGATGCTTTGATAATTGATTGAGCATTCAATTCAGTCAATTTAACATTGATCTACATGCAGATGTTAACAAACTCATTCAAACTTATAATTCATTCATTGAGCGTTGTTCATTGAAGATCTGAGCTGATTTTATGCTGAAAATTATTTAGTAAAATCTTGTTATTATATTATAGTTTTGCGCTGAATCTTTGAAATTTCATTCAAAATTCATGAAAGAAGATCTTGTTCTGATACAGCTTTAAGTACTGTCGTTGTGCTGTGTGATGATAATTGAGATCATCATACATCTTATTAATGATCAATAGTACTTCTTCAACTTTTAGAAATAAGTTCAATGATATGTTTTTTATTCACGATGCTATGTGCTTGATTGCAGCTTCATTGACTCAACTTTCTATGTAAACAATTTTCAATTCTTTCATTAGAAAAGTAATTCTTGTTGATCTTCAGCTTATTTTGCATTTATAATAGTCAATTGTTTACATCTTGCAATGAATCTTCAAACAAAGATGAGTTCAATAACTTAATTAACTTTGAAATTAAATCTTCTGAAACAGAAGAACTTTGTTAACTCAAAATAATTTCTAAATAATGTATAATTATGTTTCTGTCTTTTATTTCTTTCTGCAGACTAGTCTGCTGAATTCTTAACTGTTCTTTTAACATGATGTTTATTTCGTTGACATTTTCTAACATCTGAATCATGTCATTGTAAATCTTTATTTCAATGTCATGCTATTAACACATGTACTTAATAAAGACAATGATATTGTTGATTTCATAAATGTTTATTCAAACATTCAATTCAGTATTAATGCTGATCTTAATCATTTTATGATTAAAAAACAATGCGTTCATGTTCTCTTCTTATTCTGTATTCAATGATGCATTCAAGTTTTTTTCTGATGCTGTTTAATTCTGTGATAAAAGTGATTCTCTTTTAACATTTCAAAGTTCATAGTGAGCAATGCTCATTGATTCAGTGCTTGCTGATTCTGAGTTTTTAATCATTATGTAAATAGAAAATTGCTAATCAAGAAAGTCTGATGTTACTGTTGAAATTTCTGGTTTCGATTAAACTTTTTGAGTTCAAGTTCTGCTGAAATTTCTGATTTCAATTCTGATGATGAGTTCAGTAAAAAGTTAGTCAAGATTAATGCATTCATGTTTTTCTATTCTGATTTTAACTTTATTAAAATTTCTGGTTTTGAGTTCTGATTTTACTGTTGAAATTTCTGAGTTTGACTTCTGATTCTGACTGAAGCTAAAACTTTTAATTTCAACTTCGAAATTGAGTTAATTGTGTAACTTGTTTTTGTATCATCTACATGTTGATAGCAAGATTAATGAGCTTTGAACTAATGTTATGAGTCTGCATAGAGTGAATCATATGAGTGTATTTTAACTAGAAGTTCAAAGCTAAAGAAGAAGAAAGATGAAACACGTCATAAGTTTTACTCATGAAGGCACGTTAAATTGTTAGCGTGTCAACATCAGCTTTATACTAGTTTATAATAGTTTAACATGATTTATGTTAAACTAACTCGAAATGCACGCTCGTAACAATTATCAACGTTTCTGCAAGATCAACATTTTCTCACTTTATACTTTGTTAATATTTATATTCATCAAAACATTTATGATTAATTCTGCTTTTATGCTTATTGCTCATTGATGATGTGCTCAGACTATGTTTCACTTTTATCTACGTTTCTTGCTAAGACACATTTATGAAACTTCTGCAAACTGACTTTAACACTTATGCTTCTTCTCATTACTTTCAAAGACGTTGATGCTATGCATGCTGTCTTAAGATGACAATCGAGAACTTTAAATGATCTTTCAATCATGTTTATTATCAAGATAATACTCTCAACTGATCTCAGTACTTTAGTTGTCATAACAAAGCAAGCAGCTTTCAATGACAAAGTCTTGACTTGTATGATTTTAAATGTCAGTTTAGTCAATGTTGATATGATCAAGCATGATAAAAACTTAAATAAAATCATGAGTTACAGCTTCTTTGTACACGTTTTTGTTCTAAATATTGATCGCGAAGAATAATATCTTTATCAATCATGAGTTGAACATGATTACATTCTACAGAATTCACTAGAATGAACTAGTAATCAGATGCAAGAATGAAAGAAAATAAAGTCTTGATTAAAGAATTTTGCAGTTCTAACTACTGTTGAGATAAGTACATTATCATTCGCTAAAAGTTTAGTTGAAATCTAAGCTAAATGATTAAGAGAGAGTGATCACAGAAGATAAATAATGCTTACAAGAAATGCTTTGAAGTCAACGTTCTTAGAATTTATGATCAGCATGAATCACAGAAATCAATTGTCTCAATCTATCATCTGTGAGTTTGTTGACATGAAATTATAAACGTGAAGAACGCAGATGTTGAGAAGTTTACTTGAGAGTGATTCAATCTCTAGCACATTTTTAATAAGCAGACTAAATGCTTTTTTAATTCGTAAGAACTTTTGTGTCTCTGAAATTCAATGAAGTGAAAATTATTATGTCACAAGAATTTTCAGCAGAAACATTTATGTCATAAATATTATCTAAATTCAAAGAAATTGACAACAGTCTTTTCAGTGCTGAAAACGCTAGTCAACAAAAGAGCAAGACAAGTTCATGTGCAAGATTAATTTAATACATTAGTTTACATCTCAATGACTTTAGTGCGCTCTTAGCTTTCTGTTTGCAGTCACTAAAACATGACTCACTATAGATAGTAATTATCTCAGCATTAACGCTGCTTCATATCTTTGATAAATCTTTCTGTTCTTAATCTTTTCTGTTTCATCATGTCAAGCATTGAAATCAAATGTTCTCAGTCAACTCAATCATTGAAAAGAAAAGCATTGCAGTTTGATTTTTTTGACAATACGAATAATAAACAGACAGTCTTCAAAAGACGAAACCTATTCTCTTTACTGTCAAATACAATCAACAAGTGACTTACAGAGCTTTTATCTTTTTCAAATCATAAATCAAGTCATTTTGACAGCTTTCTGATTTGCGCTATGAATAATGATCAACAAAGTCATTCAGATAGCATCTTTAGATCTGAAAGCATCAGATTAGCAGTTAACAAGCAGCATGCTTATTAGTTTCTTTCTTTGTAATCATTACAGATAACATCTTCGTCTCACACGTCAATGATGCAAGCATCTACCTCTTATGCGCAAGCATCACATTCATCATACACGCTGATGTTGCAACAAACATTTCAATCACGAACGTCAGTTGTCAGCTTGACTTCTTGAGAAAAGACTCTAAAAAATCGAAGTGAGTTCAGTTTTTCTCATATTGAGAACAACTCAAGAATCATTTCATATTTATTGACTTTTACAACATGTTCATGCTATCAGCTATTCTCGAATTTGCGTGAAAGATCATAGAAAAAGAACGCACATCATCAAATCTTACAGATCAGAAAGTAGATTAATCGTCAAGTTGAGTTTCGAGTTGACATTTTGAATTCAACTTGATTCAAAGTCGAGTTGCTCACATTTTCAACTCGATTTGAGTTGAATTGCGCATATTTTCAACTTGACGCGACTCGATTCGACTGGGAATTGAGTCAACTCAACTCGACTCGTCAAGAACTCGAGCTTGACGTCAAGAGAACTAAATATAGAAATTTTTCCGACTTTTGCATTATCTTTTTGCATTACCTTTTTGGTAGAGAGTCATGAAGGGAAAATATGAAGATCGTTTGATAGAAAGTCATAAAAAGAAACATAAAGAAAAACATAAAGAGAAACATAAAGAGAAACATAAAGGGAAACATGAAGGGAAACATGAAGGGAAACATGAAGAGAAATATGAAGAGAAACATGAAGATCGTTTGATAGAGAGTCATGATAGAAAGTCATGATAGAGAGTCATAATAGAAAGTCATGATAGAGAGTTATGAAGAGAAAACATGAAGATTGATTGATAGAAAGTCATGACGAAGAATTATGAAGACTGTTTGATAGAGAGGTTTGATAGAAAGGTTTGATAGAAAGTCATGACGAAAAATCATGAAGACTGTTCAATCAAGCTATTTACATCTATCTATCTACTTCTTGTCGAGTCGAGTCGAATTGTCGAGTCGAGTTGTTGAGTTCAGCTTTTCAATTCGACTCAAGTTCTCAAGTTCAACTTTTTAATTCGACGCGACTCGAATTCAAAAATCTTTCAATTCGACTCAACACTTTTCAAGTCGAGTACTTGACGCGATCAGTTTATCAGAAAGTGATTCATACTTACAAGCAACTATTTACTTTAAACAATGTTGATGAAGAAGTTACATGAATTGACTTTGTTAATATTTCTTTTTTTTCAAAGAAATTGAATTACAAACTGAGAAGCAATAAATTCATCATTGCTGTCGACGTCAATTTATCTTTTAATCAAAAAGCTTTTTCTTATACTTTTGTTAATCATTACGTTCATGTCTGACTTTTATTATGATTATTCATAAAATAGTTTCAAGAGTTCTCAGTCTCATCTTTCAGAAGTTATGCAACATTCATGCTTTTTATCATACATCAAGTTTAATTCATTTACTTACTGATCTTTCTTCGCTGTTGAGTACAAATCACAGTCTCATCTTAAGTTTATATGAATCACGAAAAATCAAAATGCTGAGATTGAATTTTATTGTGTTAACTCAATTGAAATGCTTATGAGTTACATGATAAATACAGATGAACATTAAATAATTGATTTCATAGCTTTCTCATATGTCATGAATTCACACAATGCATCATTATGAGTTCATTGATGAAAAGATGAAGACGATTCGCGATTTGTAAGTTCAAAAGTTGATTACTATCATTTTTACAGATCATGTGACATTCATGAGTTTCAAGCGAATGTCAAAAATATCATTGACTATGAACTAAGTAAGTTGAGAAGTTGAATTCAAGAACTTGAATTGAGTTGAAAAGCTTGACTTGACAATTCAATTCGAAAATTCAACTCAATTCAACAAGATATTAGATAAATGTAAATAGTTTAATCAAACAGTCTACATAATTTTTCTTCATGACTTTCTATCATGTTTTTCCGTCATGACTTTCTATCAAAGTCAAATGATCTTCATGTTTTCTCATCATGACTCTCTATCAAATGATTTTCATGTTTTTCTTTATGTTTCTCTTTATGTTTCTTTATTAAACAATCTTCATGTTTCTTTTCATGTTTCTCTTCATGTTTCTCTTCATGTTTTTCTTCATGTTTTTCTTCATGTTTCTCTTCATGTTTCTTTCTATGTTTCTCATTATAATTTTCTATCAAATAATTTTCATGTTTCTCTTTATGTTTCTCTTAATTAGTGATGAAACTCATCTGTACGCAATGCTGACTACGAATCTACTGTTTAGCTATAGTAGAGTCTAAAGATTATCAAAAGTTTGAATAATATTAAAATGCTGCTTGATGATGAAGCGCTGTGCGTTGATCATGTGCAGAGTTTTCATGATCTTGCAAATTTCAATAATCTTAATTTGCATGCTACAAAAGCAATCTGCATGCAAATGAGAAAGTTAAATAGAATGCAGAACTACGAGAAAAATCGCTTATGAAAATCATTCAATTCAGTATCTTGTCATTATGTTCATGATGATGAAAACTGAAACAAAACATTCTTGCATTTGATCTGTTGAGAATGATTAGCAGAAAGAACTTGAATCACGAACATTTTTTAAATCTACGTGCTAACTACATATAAATCTTATTAAGACTGCATGTCTGTTACTACAACATAAGTAACTCATGAGTTTTATTAAATTCAACATAAGCAAACTCAAGAATTTTATTAATATCATTTGACAAATGTTTAGATATAAACATTCTATACATAAATAATATGCTGATGAAAAAACTTCGTTAAGAGAAGAGAAACATAAGCGAATTAGTAAAGAATTGATTGAACTACGCTGTCTGATTAAAAGTGTAGCAGATGAACATTTTTGCAAAACGTGATTAATCTGCATGAGAAAAATCTTTACAGATAACATGAAACAGATGAGTTGCACACTTTACAAGCGAAGCAAGCATCTGTGAAACATGATATACAATGATGATGACTGTTGATCTTAAGAATCTTACTTCTTCACTGAACTCTGACTCTTGAATGTCTTGATGATAAAATCAATCTCTAGTCAAAGACATTATCTGTATAGCTTGAAAGAACAGTAGTGTATATCAATGTGATTAAAGAAGAAATTGATCGTGATATACATGCATATCATTGACAAAACATCTGCAACTCATGTTTAAGAAGTAAACTGTTGAAATTTAAGCAGCGAAAGATCTTGCTTATCTTGAACTGTGAATCTGCTACGAGAAAAACTCTCTGAGTAATTTCTCAAGTTTAAGAGAAAAATCAGCATAAAGATCATGTCTTATGTATGTTGCATGCAACGTATGCAACATATTTTCGATAAATCATACAGAAGCAAAAGCGCAAAATTAATGACTTGCAATCATTCAGCTCAGTTAACAACTTCTTTCATTTAATGAAAAACTCATCATCTCAGTCAAAAACGTGCATATATATTAATAAATGCTTAAGATTCAATCAATAAACAGTAGAAACAGCTGAGTCAGACATCTGCTTAATCAAAATATTAACTTGCAACACAGATTAAAGTGATCGCGTCAAGTCAAATCATCAAGATCGAGTCAAGTTTTCAACTCGTCAAGACTTGATTTAAGTCAGAATTCTTGACTTGAGTATTTGAGTCAAGTCAAGATGTTCAACTTAAGTATTTAAGTTGAGTCAGAGAGTTGAAATCAAGTATTGACTCGAAATTCTCGATTCAATTCATCAAAACATCAAGATAAATAGATAGATATTTTATTATCACTTTCTATTATGACTTTCTATCATGACTCTCTATCAAATAGCCTTCATGTTTTTCTATCATAGCTTTTCTTCATGACTTTTCTTCATGACTTCTCTTCATGACTCTTCTTCATGACTCTTCTTCATAACTTTCTACCATGTTTCTCTATCATAGCTTCTCTTCATAACTTCTTTTCATGACTTCTCTTCATGACTTTTCTTCATGACTTTTCTTCATGACTCTCTATCAAACAATCTTCATAGTTTCTCATCATGACTCTTTATCATAGCTTTCTAACATAGTTCTCTATCAAAGCTTTCTACCAAATGATCTTCATGTTTCTCTTCATGTTTCTCTTCATGTTTCTCTTCATGTTTCTCTTCATGTTTCTCTTCATGTTTCTCTTCATGTTTCTCTTCATGTTTCTCTTTATGACTTTCTATCAAAAAAATAATGCAAAAAGATAATGCAAAGATGAAAAACCGGAAAAACTTCTATATTTAACTCTCTTGACGTCATATTCGATTGCTTGACGAGTCAAGTCAAGTCAGCGAGTTCTGACTCATCTTGAGATTAATATTGAGTCGAGTCAAGATGTTTAATCTGAGTATTCAAGTTGAATCGAGATGTTCGACCTGAGTACTTGAGTCGAGTCAGAATGTAGATATGAAAACTCGACTTGATGATCAGTCTAACACAGATGATGAAATGCAGAAAGCATTAAGACTTTTAAATGTTTACAACTCAAGCGCATTATTCATCACATTTACAGAGAAACTCTTAACTATCTCTCGCTTGAATGAACTACTCAAGAATGATTGCAAACAACTAGTTGTAAAAGATTTCAATCTACATCATTCATACTGAAAAGAACGAAGATTCTTCATTCAACATATGATGATTGATATTTTATTAAACATTATTACAAATGCAAAACTGAAACTACTGCTGAAATCAGGCACAATCATTTGCAAGACTCACAATTAGTTTATGATGATAGATTTAATCTTTAGCAGCGAGAAAATATAGTCTATGACATGCAAATGCAAAGTATAAACAGATTTACATCAGAGGTCAGATCATCTTTCGATTGTCACAGAGTTAAATTTACAAACAATCTCAGTGCAGTCTTCAACTCATTGACTCTGAAAAAAAATTAACACAGAAGCATTGAATGCTTATCTGCAAATACATCTTTTATCAGATTGTTCTTTGAACAGCAAAGCTGAGATGAATGACAGAATGACAAAGATCATCAGAGTATTACAAGAAATCATTGAAAAGTTTACTTTCTGAGCAAAATCATCAAATTAAGTAAGAAACTTCTGAAATCAGAGCTGCTTTGAAGTAGTAATGAAATCAAGATGACTGCGAATCATATAAAAAGCATAAAACACATTAGAAACATGAAATGAATATCTGAAACATAATAATCATAAAAACAAGATCATCAGACAAATAAAATGCATACACTTTAAATTACAGATGCATAAGTTAAGTAATGCATTCAAATCAATATGATGCTTTGAAAAATGAGTTAGAATCGAAAGTCAGCTATCTAAAAAGCTTTCTCAGTTTTCATCGCTGAAATGAGATGATACTGATCATATGATAACAACATTTGAAGAAAAAATTGAGATGCTGCAAGAGAGATTCTTCTCTTCATTCTCATAAGCAGACGTTAACAACATTTCAGATTCATTCATATCTTTGATAGTATTATTAAATTCACGCATTTCAGAAAATGAGATGAAGCGAGTAATTAAATGAGTAAAAGTGAACAAAGCATCAAATGTTTCTAGAATTTCAAACATAGCACTTCAAGCAAATCTCACAAAACTAATCTCAGTGCTGATGAGTTTATTCAACATGTGCATGATACATAAATATGACTTGAAGCAGTTTAAAAAGACTCAAACAATAGTGTTATGCAAATCAAAGAAAAGTGATTATATTGATTCAAAGACATATCAACTCATTGCTTTGCTTGATATCATGAACAAAGCTTTAAAGTCAATTATGATCAAAAGATTAAATGATATAACTGAGATTCATCACATGCTTTTAAATGCTCAAATAAGAGTAAGATGCAAGTAATCAATGATCTCAACATTAAATCTACTAGTAGATTAAGTTCACATCATGTGAGATTGCAAAATTAAGTACGTGATCTTCATGCTAAGTTTAAATATCATTAAAGCATTTGATCAAGTCTTGCACATCAGACTGCTGCATATGCTGAAAATGAAAAGAATGTTAAGCTACATAGTTGAATGAACATGCAGCTTTCTAAAGAATTAAGAGACATTGCTGATATTCAATAAGTAAACAAGCACTATGTGCAAGATTAATGCAGACATATCTCAAGAATTTATCATTTCATTAATTCTCTTTCTATTTTTCAACATAAGTTTAATTGAAAAATGCAAAGCATTGAAAATTAAAATTGAAGTGCTCAACTTTGTAAATGACATTAATATTCTAATTTATGACAGATTCATTGAAGAAATTTGTAAAACACTGAGCAAGATACATGACATCTGCGCAAAGTGAGCTTAAACTCATGACGTAATGTTTGCATCAGAAAAATATGAGCTTATACATTTCACTAGAAAATTGAGAAAATTTGACATGATGATTAGCATACAAATAGAAAGCTCAGTGATTAAGTTGAAGTCAGACGTGCAAGTTCTAGAAATTCAACTGAACATGAAACTGCAATAAGATACGCATCTTCAACAGATAGAAGTAAGTCACGTCATAAGAATGTTTACGCTTAGTCATTTAAAAGTCTTTACATGAAAGACAATCTTCACAAAAGCGAAGCAAATGTATTCAGCTGTAATAAAATCAGAAATTGCATTCAAAGCATCAGTCTAACATCAGCGTGACAAAGAGAAAAAACTGTCAGACAAGAAATGCAGACTAGAAATTCTGTAGAATCAGATTCTACATCATGTTGCAGAAGCATTCAAAAAAATAAGCATTGAAACGTTAAAGATTGAAATGTATATAAGTTTGCTGCATGTTCATCTAAACATGCTGTAGAATAAAGTCACATTATGCAGTCAAGTCAACGACAGAACGCAAGAGATTAAATGAACATGTAAATTCATATGCATTTGACTGATGAAAATTAATCGCTTCATTCTTCACTTTTCTGTCATTAAGAAAGTAATGCTTCTGAACACATTTATTTAAAAAGATGCAAGAATGTAGTTTAAATGCAGATGATTCAACTCTTCTACGATGATTTCAATAAGTAATAACATTGCAATAGCGTTATATCACAAAGATCAATGAAAGTAATGATGGGAAAAATACAAGAAATGCTAGACTGATCGTCAAGTTGAGTTTCAAGTTGACATTTTGAACTCGAATCGATATCGAGTCGAGTTACTCACATTTTCAACTCGATTCGAGTCGAGTTGCTCATATTTTCAACTCGACGCGACTCGACTCGACTGGAAATTGGGTCAATTCGACTCGACTCGCCAAGAACTCGAGCTTGACGTCAAGAGAGCTAAATATAGAAATTTTTCCGGTTTTTTGCTTTTGCATTACCTTTTTGCATTATTTTTTTGATAGAAAGTCATGACGGGAAACATGAAGACTATATGATAGAAAGTCATGAAGAGAAGTCATGAAGAGAAGCTATGAAGAGAAGTTATGAAGAAAAGTCATGAAGAAAAGCTATAGAGAGAAGTCATGACGGGGAATCATGAAGACTGTTTGGTAGAGAGGTTTGATAGAAAGTCATGACGGAAAATCATGAAGAAAAACATGAAGAGAAACATGAAGAGAAACATGACGAGAAACATGAAGAGAAACATGAAGGTTGTTTGACTTTGATAGAAAGTCATGACGGGAAAACATGATAGAAAGTCATGAAGAGAAATCATGTAGACTGTTCGATCAAGCTATTTACATCTATCTAATATCTTGTCGAGTCAAGTCGAGTTTTCGGGTCGAATTGTTGAATCAAGCTTCTCAACTCGATTCGAGTTCTCGAATTCAACTTCTCAACTCGACTCGACACTTTTTCAAAAAAAATTCAACTCGACTTGACTTGACGCGATCAGTCTAAGAAATGCATCGCAGACATCAATACAATTTTAGCATAAAGATTTCATTTATTCAACAAGATGATAAAGATGCATGATGATTTTCAGAAGATTAAAAGCATTCTTGTAATTTACATCAGAATTGAACGCATAGATTTTAACATTTATCTGCACTTAAGAAACGTTTTGAACATGAATAGCTTGCGATATAACTGCAAACAAAGTCATCAAACAGCGAAGCATATACTTATGCTCTGCTTGAATTGAACGCATCTGCGATTAAAAATGCTATGTAATGTCAACTTCTTGAATTATTGAATAATCATCATGATCACGAAAGATCTTAAAGCAGCAGCAAGAATGATGATGAAAACGAAGCTTCTGAAGCAATTTAAAGTGATTAAAACACTCATTCTCTAACATGCAATCAACATAAACAAATTTGATACATAGTCTTAATCTTATTATTTTGACTGCGTGAAGCAGTCATATAAATAGCAAGTGATTTTCTATCTCAGAGAGTTTTGTTCACTTAACACACATAACATAAAGTTTCTCATGAGTCAATTTAATCAATGTCACAAGAGTGTATAAATTTATTATTATTATTATTTATGTTTCTCTTCATGTTTTTCTTTATGTTCTTCATCATGTTTTTCTTCATGACTTTCTATCAAAAGAATAATACAAAAAGATAATGCAAAAGCAAAAAACCGGAAAAATTTCTATATTTAACTTTCTTGATGTCAAGCTTAAGTTCTTGACAAGTTGAGTGAAATTAATTCAATTCTCAGTTGAGTTGAGTCATGTTAAATTGAAAATATGAGCAATTTGACTCAAATTGAGTTGAAAATGTAAGCAACTTGACTCAATATCAATTTGAATTTAAAATGTTAACTTGAAACTCAACTTGATGATCAGTTTATGTGAAAGATGAAAATCATTAAAGATGTTGATAATATTAAAATGAGTCAAAAGATTTTGTTTTAAAAGATATTTGCATTCAATCAATATAAAGTCTTTGAATGTAAAGTTTGAATAGACTTCATTTTAAACTCTTCATCATTTAAAATTAAATCATCTTTTAACTGTTAAGTTCAATGTTGATAATTTAAATGATGTCTTGAACAAGACATGAATTCTGATTCAAGTTATTGAGTTCTGCACACTGCTCATCTCAATAGACTTTCATAATGCAAATAAATAGTTCTCATAGTGCAAATTATCATCAACAATAGAAGAAAGAAAAAGAAGATATCAGACATCTGCTCTTTGAAGTTTCTCATCAGAAGCATTGATTCGAAAATGCAAGTTTAAATCTGCAAGATTCATAAAAGATTGTGCATAAGCTTCTGAATAAATAATTCTAAAAGATGAATGTGAGATTGTTGAGTTCTTGATAAGACACATTTCATTATCAAGTATAACTTGTGAGAATCTGTAATACTATTGACTGCTGTAATCTGAAATACTGTTGTTTAATGAGTCATAACTTTACTTGTTTCTTTTACTCATCTTTCAACTTTATTTTTGAATGCTTCATCTGCTTCACTTCTGAATCACTTGAATTTACATCAATTATTGTTCATACAGTTGTTGAGTGATTTAGTTTATATTAGGTTCAATTTCTAACAATGCTGATACAATGATGTTGTGATTGTCTTTCTCTTTGACAGCATTGTTAGTTGCAAATATTGTAAAGTTTTGTTGTTATTTTAAAACATACGTTGATTCAAATCTCATGTTGATTCTTCACTGTAAACGTGAAGTGAAATGTTTCTCATTCAAAAGCGAACGTTTGTTAATTGTAATTGAGTTGTTAATTAATTTAATTTATATTAGATTCAATTTCTAACAACGTTGATACAATAATGTTGTGATTATCTTTCTTTTTGCACATAGACTGATCATCAAGTTGAGTTTCGAGTTGACATTTTGAATTCAACTCGATTCAAAGTCGAGTTTCTCACATTTTCAATTCAACTTGAGTTGAATTGTGCATATTTTCAACTTGATGCAACTCGACTCGACTGAGAATTGAGTCAATTCAACTCAACTCATCAAAAACTCAAGCTTGATGTCAAGAGAGTTAAATATAGAAATTTTTTCAACTTTGCATTATCTTTTTGCATTATCTTTTTGATAGAAAGTCATGAAGAAAAAACATGAAAATCATTTGATAGAAAGTCATAAAGAGAAACATAAAGAGAAACATAAAGAGAAACATAAAGAGAAACATAAAGAGAAACATAAAGAAAAACATGAAGATAATTTGATAGAAAGTCATGACAGAAAAACATGATAGAAAGTCATGAAGAAAAATCATGTAAACTGTTCAATCAAGCTATTTACATTTATCTAATATCTTGTCGAATTGAATTGAGTTTTCAAATCAAGTTATTGAGTCAAGCTTCTCAGTTTGATTCAAGTTGTTGAATTCAACTTCTCAACTTGATTCGACACTTTTTCAAAAAAAATTCAATTCAACTCAACACTTTTCAGATCAAATACTTGACTTGAACTCAAGTACTTGACTTGACGCGATCAGTTTATTTGCACATCATAAATCATTATTCATCTCACTAAGCATTATTCACGTCACGAGACGTGATTCACACTTTCAGTCATAATGTACATTAAAAGTGATTCATTATCATTTACATCATAAGTCTTTGCTTACATTATAAGCTGCGATGATTCGTTAATCTTTCAAAAAATCTTGTAAAGTTAAGAAATTTATTCGCGACAACTATAAGATTATTTATATAAAAGTTAATTCAAAGTATTGTTAATTTGATTAATAATTCAATTTCAGCTAACTTGATTTTTCAATTTAAATACTTGTATATTATGTATATTATGTTGAATTTCGTAAAATCACAATTCTTTGACATTCATCAGTAACTAGTTAATGATTAAGTGCTCATTTTAGAAATATTCGTTGAAAGAGTATTATTAAAGAAAGTGATCTTTAAGAATAAATTTCACAAAAGTTAAAAAAAGTATTTTTCAAGAAGAAATTTCACAAAAATTAGACTGATCACGTCGAGTCGAGTCATCGAGATCGAGTCAAGTTCTCGACTCGATTCAAGTCAGAATTCTTGACTTGAGTATTTGAATTAAGTTAGAAGATTCGACTTGAGTAATTGAATTGAGTTAGAGAATTGAAATCAAGTATCGACTCGAAATTCTCGACTCGACTCGTCAAGACATGAAGATAGATAGATAGATATTCTATTATGACTTTCTATTATGACTTTCTATTATGACTTTCTATTATGACTTTCTATCAAATAGTCTTCATGTTTTCTCTTCATGTTTTCTCTTCATGTTTTCTCTTCATGACTTTTCTTCATGACTTTTCTTCATGACTTTTCTTCATGACTTTCTATCAAACGACCTTCATGTTTTTCTACCATGTTTTCCTATCATAGCTCTCTATCATAGCTTTCTATCATAGCTCTCTATCATAGCTCTCTATCATAGCTTTTCTTCATGACTTCTCTTCATGACTTTTCTTCATGACTTTTCTTCATGACTTCTCTTCATAACTTTTCTTCATGACTTTTCTTTATGACTCTCTATCAAACAGCCTTCATGTTTTCCCGTCATGACTTTCTATCAAATAGTCTTCTTGTTTTACTTCATGACTTTCTATCAAAAAGATAATGCAAAAAGGTAATGCAAAAGCAAAAAACCGGAAAAATTTTCTATATTTAACTCTCTTGATGTCATATTCAATTGCTTATTGAGTTGAGTCAAGAACTTGAATTGAACTTTGACTTAAGATTGATATTGAGTTGAGTCAGAAGATTCAACTCAAGTATTCAAGTCGAGTCAGAAGATTCGATCTAAGTAATCGAGTTGAGTCAGAATGTAGATATGAAAACTCGACTTGACGATCAGTCTAACAAAAATTAGAGAGAATACCCATCAGTCAAATTCTTCAGAATTTTAAAGAAGTACTTGTAAAAGAAGTATTATCAAAGAGAGTACTCTTTAAAAGCAGATTTCACAAAAACTAGAGAAATTGCTCATCAGAGAAGTATTCATAAAGAAAGTACTATCAAAGAAAGTACTCTTTGAGAACAGATTTCACGAAAACTAAAGAAAGTACTCACTAGAAAAGTATTACTAAGAGAAGTACTATTAAGAGAAGTATTATTCTCAGTTTTTGAAGAATTTATCTGTGATGAGTACTTCTCTGACGAGTACTTTCTAAGATTCAGCTTGACTGAAGACTATCGACAAGCAAAGATGACTGCTAGTCAACTTGACTCGATCAATGTCAATCGCTAGAGAACAAGAGGATTATGCAGGGAAAAGAGAATAAATAGATCATTCTCTCTTCTGTTTCTCTCATCATCTCTTTCTGTTTCTTCATCTCTTAGAATTCAGTCAGAAACGCGCTTTTGCCTCACTCACTCACTTCATAGACTCAGTCGCTTAAATAGAGTGAGTGCTTGACATCTCAGAGCGACTTTCAGAGCAAATTTTAGCTCTGAAGATCGTCAGAGATCGTCAAGTTTGCTCAAAAACATATAATATATACTCATTCAAACGAAGACAATGCTTGATAGTAATGAGTATTACTCTTAGTTTTTGAAGAATTTACTTTTGCGAGCGTGCACTTCAAGTTAGCCTAACATAGATCATGTTAGACTATTCTAAACTAGTATAGAGCTGATGTTGACACGCTAGCAATCTAGCGTATCTTCGTGAGTAGAACTCACGACGTGTTTTATCTTTCTTCTTCTTTAGCTTTGAACTTCTAGTTAGAATACACTCATATGATCAGCTCTATGCAGACTTATAACATTTATCTGTGATGAGTGCTTTCTTGATGAGTACTACTCTTAGTTTTTGAAGAATTTATCTGTGATGAGTACTTCTCTGATGAGTGCTTTCTCAATAAGTATTACTCTCAGTTTTTAAAGAATTTGTCTGATGAGTCAATCAGTATTCTTCTTCGTTTTTGAAGAATTACTCTTGATGAGTACTTTCTTGAGTATTTTCAATTTCTTGCACAGTCATCACATCTTTTGCAACAACAATGCTCATCGAATTTCATTTGTTATTTTACATTTACTTTTTATTCTGTTTATCTTTTATGTATTTCATATTTACACGTTGTTTCTGATTTTTCTGTACAGCTATGAAAAGAGAAAGTGAGTTATGTTGCAAATACTGTGTGTTGAAAAACAGAATTTCTCATTGTCTGATTGCATTAAGAAAGTTCTTTCTCTCAGAGCAAAAAACTTTCATCATGTGATGAAAATTTTCTGATTCTTCAAGATAGTGCTTGACTTACTCATTTTTAATTAATTTGAAAATAAATCTGATTTAGCTGTATTATTCTCATTTGCAGTTACAACAGCATCTTCGTCAATAACAACATCTTCATTAATCACATCATTCTCATTGATCATATCATCTTCATTGATCATAGTATCTTCACTGATTACAGCATCTTATTCATCAATACTATCAAAGTCAAACAATTAAGTAAGAATCAAAGTACGTTGAAAACGCTCTCATCAAATTTTTCAAACGTGTGCAACGTTTAAGCAAAGTCATACGATCTCTTCAAACCTCAATTTATTGATGTTCAGAATGATGTTGCATACATATTCATGAGCTCTTAAATTTCTTTCTGCTATCTTGAATTGATAGACCTTGAATTTGATAAAGCATTCATTATCAGATTGATGAGAATCATAAGTTTAGTAAATGTCAAGAAGTAAGCTGTGATTCAAGCTGCATTCTAAACTTTTGAGTCAATAAGTCTGACATTTTGCATCATCATTGTCTCAATCATATTTAAGACAATAGTTATTAAGAATTTACGTGATTTGTTGCTTGAAAGTGTCTGTGAAACTGCTCATGTTGAAGAATCAAGACATTTGCTTGTATGATGATATAAATGCGAAGTGAGATTGAGAAAAAGTGATTGATTGCAATAATAATTTCATTCGCTCAAGAACTTCATATAGTTTGATTCATGTTTTTTGATCATTCTCTTGAGCAACAACAATGTAAAGCAGCAGATTATCAATGAGTTTGATGTTGATTTTGCTTGAGAAAAGACTGAAATATAGTAAGAATATATCATCATGAAAAGATTTAAACTCTTCTTTGAAGAAAAGAGTTGATACAGCTGAGAGTAACTGTAAAGTGTCTATAAATCAAAAAGTCAGATCTCTTCTGACTGTCTTGCATTAGCTAGATTCAAAAGAAATGTACGTTGCACGTACTTCAATTTGTAAAAAGATTCTCATAATTAGCTAACGTAAGAGAGCATTACGAAATCAAAGAAAAGAGATTTTAAAGTATTAGTGATGACATTGATCACGTCAAATTTTCACTAGTTCAAGATCAGTTATCTCATTGAAGATTAATCAGAAATACTGTCATAAAGTAGATAACATAAGTCTCACTGTGATACTCAACATTAATCATTTAACTCGTCTCATTTCTTATATTGTTGAAGTCTCAGTGATTTAAAAGATGCACAACAACTTCTACAACAACGACAATAATCTTCTGACTTTGCGCATATTTTCTTTTCTTTTTCTTCAATTTCTTTATCTAACACAAAAGTGTTTTTAAGCAGATAATTTCTTTCAACTGTTGTGACACTTGACTTTCACATAAGAATTTATAGCTAACATTCGTCTTAGTCGTGCGTGAATTGCTCTTCTTAAAATCATTTACAATCTTCTTTGTCAACGTAGTATCTTACAGCATTGAACTTCTTGAGCAAAGATCAAGATCACAAGTTGACTAGAAGATTAAAAGATGAGAGAAGCACTTTTCTTCATCTTTCATTGAATAGTCTTAAATTTTAAGAGACTTATACTCGTATACAATTATTTTGAATCTACAATCGATTTTGATGAAGCTATAAACTCTTGAGAATGAAAAGTTCTTGATCTGCTAATTCTGTACAAATATGCTTCTTTCTTATTTTTGACTTGTTTAGTCACATCTACTGTATGAAGAGTTGATTGTCTTCAGAATAGAAATGTTGTATAGATAACAATCAAGCTACTCATGCTTGCATCATACTTCTTCTTCATCACATTCGCTTCTGCGAACGACGTTTACTTGTATACGAATATTTTTAGTTTACTATTAGTTTCTGTGATAGTTTTATAACTCATCTCAATACATGAGCTTACAAAGTTAACATCTGAAACTTTTATAAATCTACGTGAACTTGTTCTTTTGAGTCAAGTCAATCAGTGTCTTGAATAATCATTAACAACATTTCAATCTTGACTGCAGTATGCTGAACTTCGTTTGCTTGTTTTCTTATTTGCATTGAAAGTGACTATGATGAGTTCAATTGATGAATCTTATCATTGCATTGTAAAGTAACAGCATACGAAAAAAGAGATTCTTCTGAATGTTTAACAAAGTTGTGAAAAAGTGAGTTGACAAAATCATAGAAATGAGTTACTCATTTGACACAAAAGATGATTTAACTTTCTGTTAATTCATCATGATTAATGATAAGATAAGTGAAAAAGATATGTAAGAAGATGAAATTGAACAATTAACTTATTTTGTCAGCATATGTACAAAGTTGCAAAGTCAGTTATCAAATGATCTGAGCTGAAAGTCTTGAAAGCATTTGATTATAATCTCAATCATGCATACTGCACTTTTTGAAACTCTTCTTTGAAAGTCAGAAAGTCAAATGACTTTTCTTGTTCAACTATGATTTATCAATTCAAATGTCATGTTTCATGAAGATTTTTATCTTCACTTTCTTTGTATTAAGTCTGCATCAACAAGCTAATTTGAAATCTTTTTAAAAGAATTTCAAACAAAAAACATTACTTTTGTCAAGTTAATAATAAAGAAGAGAGAATTGTGAGTAATTTGAATAAATGTTGTTTACGAGTTCTTGAACTGATTATTTCTAGATTCATATCAAATGCTCATCTCATCTTTATCATCATTTAAGAAACTGTCATTATTTTTGAATTTAAAGTTAAGAAGAAAGTTGAATAATGAGTTAAGATGAGACTGTTCAAATCTTAAAAGCTTGAAGAGAAAGTGAAAACAATGAAAGTAAAAGTAATAAAGATGAAAGACATTTATATTGAAAACTTTGTGTTCAAATAGTTATGCAAGAGATATTTTAAACTTTTATGAGTCATGATTATGCTTTGACATTGAATCTGCTCATTCTAGTAAGATTTAAAAGACGTTCGTGCTTCTGCTCAGTCATTCTAATGCTAAAACCCGACATATTTAATTCAAGAGATGAGCACTCAATTATAGTCATTGATGTGTTGCATCAACATACATGTCATGTAACATGCTTTGAAACTTTAGCTAAGTTATGATAATTAACTTCTCTGTCTTTACTCAAGTTGCAACAGAGTAAAGAATGTCATACATAAAAACATATGACAAGTTTAAGAACAACGCAAATATTTTAAAACTGAGTTTCATAACATGAAAAAACATTAGTTTGAGTGAATACAGATATCAAGATCAGATTTAACCTTTCAGATACTTCTCACATCTGCTCAGTGTCATGATATACATCGTAATTATATTCATCATTTTTTCATAGTCTGCATCATCAGAAGATGAAGACTCAACTTTCATTTCTTTTACGTTTCAAAAATTGTTAACTTTGAGTGCAAAAGTGTAAAGTGATGTTTCACTTTGTTTTTAATTTATCAAAATCAAGTTTAAATTAGAATTTAAGATGAAATTAATTGATTTGATGTTTATGTGAAATGTGTGAGTTATGAAATGAATGTGAGCAATAGCTTAAATTATCTGAAAACATCATACTGCTTAGATTAATTGCATCAAGTCAAGTACTTGAGTTCGAGTCGAGTACTCAACTCGAAAAGTGTTGAATTGAATTGAAATTTTTTTGAAAAAGTGTCGAGTTGAGTTGAGAAGTTGAATTCGAGAACTTGAATCGAGTTGAAAAGCTTGAATCAACAATTCAATTCGAAAACTCAACTTGATTTGACAAGATATTAGATAGATGTAAATAGCTTGATCAAACAGTCTTCATCATGAAGACTTCATGATTTTCATCATGACTTTTAATTGAACACTCTTCAAGATAATGCAAAAAGATAATGCATTATAATTCAGTCTATGAATTCATAAGATTATGAACTATGATTAGAACTTAGAAAGTAAGATAAGCATTGTTCGCTAGTTGAACAGCTCTATTATTTTCTTTTCACTTTCATTATTGACATTATTCTCTTTCTTCTCACTACTGATAATCTCATATTCATCATGTTGTAGTTTCTTCTCATTCTTCTTTGCTTCATAACGCATCTCTGCGTCATCGTTTTCTACTATGATGAGATCATTCAAATTAGAATTTATTGCATGTATTGAGTTCTGAATTTCTCGATCTTTAATAGTTGAGAAAGTGATGAATTGTGTTGCAAAATTCTGAAATGCTGTCATAGAACTAGTATCATCAGTCTGCTTTAACTTCTTCAGATTATCATGATGAAGAATTCTTTGTTGTATTAAGTAAACTATAGACGTCATGAATCTCAACATCTCTTTGTCAACATTCAGCTCATCTGTTGTTGTCTTCTAAAATTAATATTAGTTTCTACAACTGAGAGATAATGCATACAGATAATGCATACAGATAATGCATATCTGATTTGATTTTGAAGCAGCTTTCTTCTCTGCAGTAATATTTGCATCTTGCGTCGTAGTAGTTATCTTGCTGAGCTTGATCTTCTTGACAACAATCTCTGTGTTTGCTTTTTGTCTAATTTCTGTCTCAAAACATTCAACTATAAACAGATCAGCGCTTCATCTAGTATTATTGCATTACTGAGATGCATTATCATGAATGTCATTGTTCTTGCGCTCTTGTTCTACTTGATCTCTGACATTGTCTTTCATAACTGCTTTGTCTATCTCATTCACTTCTTTTCAAACATTGAATTGTCTTAGTTTGTGTAGTCATTTGAATATGATTACATGATCATTGTTCTGTCGCTTGTAGTGTTCTTTGATCTCATTGAATCAATTTTCACCACGATTTTGACTTGTGATAGACTTTGAGTTTACAAATAGAGTGAACATTATCTGTTAAAGTCAGCATTGTTCTCTTGATAATGCATTTGAATAATGCAACAGTATTAATGAAATTTGAGTAGTTCGATAGAATATGAACTTGTAGAGAATTTGGGAAAGTAAGAAATATAACATCAAGTGAGATGAATTAATTTTCACAAAGAATTATTTCTGAACTGTTGAACAGAGTGAAAATTATCTGTTAAAGTCAGCATTGTTCTCTTGATGATGCATTTAAGTAATGCAATAGTATCAATGAAATTTGAATGATTTGAAAGAATATGAACAGATAGAGAATTTTGAAAAGTAAGAGATAGTTCATCAAGTGAGATGAATTAATTTTCACGAAGAATTATCTCTGAATTGTTGAACAGAGTGAAAAGTATCTGTTAAAGTCAGCATTGTTCTCTTGATGATGCGCTTGAGTAATGCAATAGTATTGATGAAATTTGAGTAGTTCAATAGAATATGAACAGGTAGAGAATTTTAAAAAGTAAGAAGAAAACTTATCAAGTGAGATGAATTTGATTTTGAGTGCAACGAGAAAAAATTAATTATTAGAACTAACACTTATTTAATAGTTAGAACAATTTATTTTTCACTTTTTTATTTTCATTTTTCAAACTATTTCTTGAATAACGCTTCAAGAAATAACACATTCAGATTTTAATAAAACATTCAAAAAATTAATTCTTGAATTTTGATATCTTGATAGACATCATACATCAACACTATGACATGCAGCAAGCATAAAATCGATAATGCATACTGATAATGCAATATGACTTGTTTATTGCTGACAAGTTGATTTTAGCATGTGCATCAGCACGTAAGAGCTGAATGAATTCAACTGACAGTTATGTTATCAAAGAAATAATTTCAGCTCTTGAATCTACTAAAAAGATAATGCACATGAGTAATGCATTATTGACTGACATGCTAATGCTTTGCAACAGAAAACTAAAAGACGCTACAAATCAGAAATGATTGCATTGCGCAAGATTTGAAAATATCAGAAGTCAGTCAAAAATCTTATTTTCAAAATGATTTTCAAACGACTTGTGAGAAAGATTGTGCACGACTGTGCTTACACAAATATGCTATAATACAACTATTGCATTCTGCGCTCTGTCTTGAATGCTCTTCAAGAAGTCACTGAAGACTTTATGTGCTTTTTTATGAAAAGTAAGTGCATTACTCTTTTGCATTATCACTTTTGTTGTAGAATTTTCATTGACATTTTGCTCTATGCAAACATCAACTTGACAATAATTCATGTCAAACACGTCATCATTCAAGATAAAAATATGAGATTTATGAAGAATCTCATGATGAATCTTGATGTCATGTTTTTCAAGACAGACTAGAAAATGTCTGTCTTCATCAGTTAGATAAACAGTGTAATTCTTGAAATCACATTCACATTACTTTTGTGCATTATTCTTGTGCATTGACTCGATTGTACTTCTAATAAGTACTTGTTCTAAATGCAAGACTTTTAATAAATGAAATGATATTGCAGATCTATGAATAAATCTGCGTCAGAACAGTCTTCAAAGATACTTGAAATGAATCAGCAGACTTGTTGATCTCTTGATCATCATTCTTCTCTCTGCAATAAATATTTCAGAGCTCAGTAATAGTCTCGTCTGAATTCAAATTCATAGTTCGATTGTAATACTTCATCAGCATTATTTATTTCATCGTTTTCAAACTCATCTGTGATCAATTTCATCGACATACTCTTTTAGCAAGACTGAAAGTTCGCTCAATATTTATTGAGAATATTGAACATGAAAGAACATCTTTAATCATTTGCATCAATCTAGAAAAATTTGAAGTATTGTCTTTTCAAAATTGTTATGTTGAACATTTCTCATTTATAACATTAGTGCAAAGATATTAATCATCTTTGTCTTGAAAAGAATGAGCACACTGAGATTGTCAAAGCAATGATCTTCTAACAGTTGCAACAAACTACAAGATCATTAGTAAATGATCAAATGCATTATCATAATGCATTATTTCATCAGCATCACTTCTTGCTCTTTATGCTTCTGCTCTCAGACAGTTGAATCTTCATAGTAATAATGAAAATATTCTTTGAACTTTATCTTGTACTTGATCTCATAGTAAACAAACTCTTCATCATGATCTGTATCTTCATTGTCTTTGTTGTCTCAAGTCTTGTAAATATTTAGCTTCATTGTAGAATTTAGAATATTTGCAAGATTATATATTGTTTCATTGCTGTCTTCAATCTTGACATAATACTTTGCAAGTTTGATTGAGACTTTTTTGCAAGTCTTTACTATAATAGCACTTGATGAGCAAGTACTTCTTCTTATATTCTTTTCAATCTGCTCAAGATGATTGAAAAGTGCATCAAATATTTGAAATCTCAAGTGAATATCTGCATTAGTTGTTCATGACACTACTAAAGTGCATTCGTAGAAGAAATTTAATAGATTGTCAACAAGCAAAATCATGAATCACTCGCTTTCATCAAGTTTGATCTTTGTGATCTTGAAATCTTCGCAGTATTTCTCTGTTCAAAAATCAACAAATTCACGTAGTTAATATGCTTGACGAAGCATCAAGTACATAAAGTTTCAACAAATGCAAATATTTTGTATTAGTTTTCTAGATCTTTTGTCATTCTGCTCTTGAAAAGATTTGAAGTGAATCAATCGCTGAAAAAAGTCATTGACAGCTATCGTCAAAGCACAAATCTAATTTCATGATTAATAAATGCATTACTTTTTTACATTATCATTTGAAGCAATATCTTTTTGATCACAACAGATAATTCTCTGCTTGTTTCAATATCTTGCACTTGCTCATTCTTTAATTGAGCAATAACATTATCAGCTATTGTTTTTGATTCAAGAGCTTGAATAAAATCTTGAGTCATAAGATTGATGATGTGAGTCAAGCAATTAATGAAATTCTGTGTTCTGTCTCATTGAAACTCGTGATGACTCATGATCTTTTCAAGTTTCTCTTTCAAGATACTATTATTGCTTGCATTATTAATAACAATCTTGAAAAGCTTGTTCTTAATAACGTAGTTCTTCAGAATTTTTATTAGCTTCATCATCAATTGACGATCGATATGCTCAATATTGAGAGACGTAAATTCAATAAGATGTCCACGAAACTGAAATTCAACATTGACTCAGTATATCAATACTCTCAAGTACGCTACTCTTTAAGAACTAGATCACACGTTCAAAGCAATAGAGACATGTTGTGACTCTTTAAGATTCATTCTGATCTGATTACAAATCTTCTTATAGTGAGAGAGAATCATAGTTGTTATCTTTGTGCAATGCACAATCTGCAGATCTAAACGAAGCATTTGTAGCAGCTTTCGAAATTGCTCGTTATCAACGATTCAAAAGAGTAAATTCAAGTCAACAAAGATTTTGCATAATTGATTTTCTTAATTTTCTTGATTGAAGACAGAGACTAACTCAATATGACTTTTCTTCTAATAGTTTGTTAATTTTGCATTATCAATTTGCATTATCAGATATGACTTACTCGTTCGAAAGTCAGTTCAATCTGTGATTGCAAGTGTTCACGTTTTCGCTCTGTCGCTGTGCAAAAGTCTGATTCAAGATGCTTTTTCATAGCAGACGTGCTAGAACTATCAAAAGCTGTAGAATGATTCATAATCTTATTGCAGATTGTGCATGAGATTTTGAGCAATTCTTCAACTATCGAAGTCAACTGTATAAAGTGATCTCATATATTAAATTGCTTATCGCCTTTGACTTTTTTGAATCAGAGCGAATTAACTATCTTTTTTTGAGTCTTGTTTTGAATACTCTCAACAACAGAGATTTGAGATCATCATCGTAGAAAAGAGTCATCTGTATTCAAAGTTCATTGAACATACTCACTATTCTCTCTTATCTTGAGCTGTGGAAAATTCTGATGAATTTTATTCATCGCTTCTTGTTTAATCTTCTTCTTTTCAAAATAATGTGAAAGTTTTATAGATCTTTGATTGAACAGATTGAAAGTTGTCAGTGAACTAGACATTCTGTCGTATTGTAGAATGATTTGTATTTGCAACGTGACAACAGTAGTGATGAATAGCTTGAAGATAATATATAGAACAATGAGTAATGCGAAAAGATAATGCAATTTATTGCAAGAGAACAACAAGTGAACATGTTGTTTTATGTTTCTATTCTTAGCTCTCTTGACGTCAAGCTCAAGTTCTTGACGAGTCGAGTTGAGTTGACTCGACTGCTACTCAGATCGCGTCGAATCGAGTTGAAAATATGCTCAATTCAACTTGAATCGAGTTAAAAATGTGAGCAATTCGATTTGAGATCAATTCTAGTTCAAAATGTCAACTCGAAACTTGACTCGATGATCAGTCTAATACTGCTTTGTTTCTCAATGTTAAACATGCTTTGATAGTCTTAATGTTCTTGATCTAATCATTTAATATGTCATGCTTCATAAATAAATATAAAGTGTCACAGACAAAGACTTGATAATCATTCTTAATTTTTTGAATGATGATAAAGACATCTGCAAAAGAAATTATAATTGAGTGTCAAAGCAACGAGAAAATGGTTTAAATCTCATAATAATACACATCTTTTCAATGCTCAAAATCAGCATGAAACTTTAAAAATGTTTCAAAGTCAACATTTTTGAAAACATAAAGTGAGTCAGAGTCTGAAAAGCAGCGTACAATTGCAGTTTTATCTCTTTTCTCAAGATGATTAATTTGAATGAAACTTGAATAATCAATAATATAATAGACTTGTAGCTTCGCTTTTTCGCTTTGAAATAAACTGTTATTGAGCATTATTTTCGATTGAATGAGTATATATTATATGTGTTTGAGCAAACTTGATGATCTCTGATGATCTTCAGAACTAAAATTTGCTCTGAAAGTTGCTCTGAGATGTCAATCACTTTCTCTATCTAAGCGATGAAGTCTATGAAGTGAGTGAATGAAAGCAAAAGCGCGTTTCTGACTGAATTCTAAGAAAGAAAGAAACAGAAAAAGATGATGAGAAAAACAGAAGAAAAAATAATCTATTTATCTTCTTTTCTCTGCTTAATCTTCTTGTTCTTTAGCGATCAACATTGATTAAGTCAAGTCAACTAACATTCATCTTCGCTTGTTGATAGTCTTCAGTCAAGCTGAATCTTCTATCAAGCATTATCTTTGTTTGAATAAGTATATATTATATGTGTTTGAGTAAATTTAATCATCTCTGACAATCTTTAGAACTATAATTTGCCCTGAAAGTCACTCTGAAATGTCAAGCACTCTCAAATCTCAGAAACATCGATGCAAAGTATTGAGATTGATGAGAACTGATCTTAATTGACTGATTAAAAGTGACTATCTTTGATGTCTTTTAAAGACATTCAGTATGTAGCTAGAATAAGCTTTAATATATAAATATTAACTGTCTGATTTTCATTTCTTTAACAGCTGAATTTCATTCTCTGAAAGCTCTGCTTAACAAGCTGAAATGATAGCTTCTCAACGAAAGAAGTAATTCAAATAACGATTTTCTATGCTTTGTGTAACTAACGTTCTACGCAGAATCTCGATGACGTGAGTTCATGTATATGAATATTATGAGTCAAACAGAGACATCAGCAGAAATGCAGAAAATCTTGAAAACAGATTAACAAGTGAGTTTTTAACGCATGCTTCATCGTTGACAACAGCAATAATCAATGTCACTTCTCATCAGAAAGAATTGATTTTGAAGCTTAATAAAATGAGTTGCAAAGAGTCATTCTGAAAGATAATTGAACTTCTAGTTAAATGTCATTGTTTGAAGTTAGATGTTTTATTTGATTGACTTCATGTAAACTCGCTTATGCGCAGAAAGTCAGCAAACATCAGACAAAATAATGCATGTCATGTTACTTCTTCAATGATAGATTGATCAAATTGACGTAGTAATAATAACAGTAAATCTTATGTTATAAATCTTTGCTTATGAGTCTGATCATCGTCTTGAAGTCTTTGAATTTCAACTATGATTCGCTATAATGTAAAGTGATGAAACGTTTCAATCTTGATATCAGAATATTCAACATTAATTAAACTGATCATCAAGTTAAGTTTTCATACCTACATTTTAACTCAACTTGAGTACTTGAATTAAACATCTTGACTTAACTTGAATACTTGAATTGAACATCTTGATTCAACTCGATATTGATCTTGAGTTGAGTCAGAACTCGCTGACTCAACTTGAGTCGTTAAGCAATCGAATATGACGTCAAGAGAGCTAAATATAGAAATTTTTCCGGTTTTTCGCCTTTGCATTATCTTTTTGCATAATCTTTTTGATAGAAAGTCATAAAGAGAAACATGAAGATTGTTTGATAGAGAGCTTTGATAAAGAGCTATGATAGAGAGCTATGATAGAGAGTCATGACGGAAAACTATGAAGACTGTTTGATAGAAAGTCATGAAGAAAAGTCATGAAGAAGAGTCATAAAGAAGAGTCATAAAGAAGAGTCATGAAGAAGAGTTTTGAAGAAAAGCTATGATAGAAAACATGATAGAGAGCTATGAAGAAAAGTCATGAAGAAAAGTCATGAAAAGAAGTCATGAAGAAAAGTTATGATAGAGAAACATGGTAGAAAGTTATGAAGAAGAATCATAAAGAGAAGTCATAAAGAGAAGTCATGAAAAGAAGTTATGATAGAGAAAAATAAAGGCTATTTGATAGAAAGTCATGATAGAAATTCATAATAGAAAGTCATAATAGAATATTAATCTATCTATCTTCATGTCTTGATGAATTGAGTCAAAAATTTCAAATTGATACTTGATTTCAACTCTTTGACTCAACTTGAATACTTAAGTCAAACATTTCAACTCAACTTGAATACTCAAGTTAAGAATTCTGACTTGAATCAAGTCTTAACAAGTCGAAAACTCGATTTGATCTCAATGACTCAACTCAACATGATCAGTTTAACATCAATGTGATGTAATTATAAATTAATGAGATAAATTTTAATGATCTTGACTTTGATCATTTTGTTCTTTAGATTTGCTGATTAGCTGATCAGATTTAAGATTGAAGTTGAATATTTAACTCTGATGATCAAGAAGCAGAACATAAAGTAACTTCTTTTTACTGTATTATAAATATCTTTGATGAATGTTGCTAAATCTGATCAAATATATCTGACTGCTGAGTGATTAAGAAAAATCTCGCTATATTAGAAGCTCAATAACTTGCGTTGATTGATGAAAGTGTAGTTAGCTAAGAAAATTCATTAGCAATAATACTGAACTTCGCTTGAGAAAGCAAATCAGCTAGACGATTTTCATGAATTGAAATTCACAAAGCATGTATGCAGATATCATGTGCAGTCGTCAGCAAGACTATTCATCGCAGATGCAGCATTGCTTCTTCGTACATGAAGATCTTGTTTATGTCAACGACAACAGTTACATTGTTATTATATATAATGAGATTGCATCTCGCAAAAATGAAAGATCATGCTGTCAAAGCATGAAAAATCATCGTCATTTCTTTGACATTGATATGCTTGTTATTCAAGCGTATGTTAAATCAATTAGAAAATGCTTGACTAGCAGTTGATGATAAATCAAGATGATGCAGATAGTAGTTTTTCATGTCATGCAGATTTAAAACATTGATTCAGAGATATAGAAAATGTCTGAATTCATGCTTATGAAGCAGATGTACATCATTTCACTTTGAAAGAAACATTTTTCATCATAGTAAATCTTATCACATTGAATAATTGATGCGTTGCTTACGTAATTTGATGATGAGTAAGTTGTTGAACAATTGTATGAGAAAGATTCTTTCAGAAATCATAATCTTTGCAGCAAATGATAGAAAGTTTAATAGTGTTTATAACTTCTTGTATGATAAAGAGATTTTTGTAAGCATGCTGTTAACGAGCTGAATTATCTTCTGATGTTTATCAAATGATAAATAAGTCATTATATTAATTAATTTAAGCTCAATGTTCAAAAAGATGCATGTGATATCAATAAAATTCTTTTTAAGATTAACGTTAAATTCTAACTGAGTGCACAGATCATTGAAATCACTTTCATATTTATGAACTTCAATCATTTTTGCTTGTACAATCAGAAAGTCATTCAAATAATGTATCATCAAGTCTCATTACAGAGTGATTATGAGCATTTAGCAAAGATTTTTAGCGAAAAGATTAAATAGATATGATGACATGCATAAATTAAAGAAAAGAAAGCAATTTATTCAATACTTATCTTTTCAAAAGAATTCAAGCAGTCAATAATTTAATATTATTATCAACATATGATGAAAGACATTGATTAAATCTCTTTTAATGAAAACTGCATTTTGATTGATGTTACATAAAGATTGACTGATTGTTGAATTGACATTTTGAATTCAACTCAATTCGAAGTCGAGTTACTCACATTTTCAACTTGACTCAAGTCGAATTGCGCATATTTTCAACTTGACGTGACTCGACTCGACTGAGAATTGAGTCAACTTGACTTGACTCGTCAAGAACTCAAGCTTGACATCAAGAAAGCTAAATATAGAAATTTTTTCGACTTTTGCATTATCTTTTTGCATTATTTTTTTGATAGAAAGTCATGAAGAAAAAACATAAAAATTATTTGATAGAAAGTCATAAAGAGAAACATGAAGAAAAACATGAAGAGAAACATGAAAAGAAACATAAAGAGAAACATGAAGAGAAACATGAAGAGAAACATGAAGATCATTTGATAGAAAGTCATGACAGAAAAACATGGTAGAAAGTCATGAAGAAAAATCATGTAGACTCTTCGATCAAGCTATTTACATCTATCTAATATCTTGTTGAGTCGAGTTCAGTTTTCGAGTCGAGTTGTCGAATCAAGCTTCTCAATTCAACTTAAGTTGTTGAGTTCAACTTCTCAACTCAATTCAACACTTTTTTCAAAAAATTTCAACTTGACTTGATACTTTTCAAGTCAAGTACTTGACTTGAACTCGAGTACTTAACTTGACGCGATCAGTCTACATAAAGTGATGATCACTTAATCAAAGATGAAATATTCAATTAATTCTCAGTTCTTGAGAATAAAGCAGTTGACTGATCTTTCTTTCAAATACGATAAATAATGTATTTGATGTTAGTGATTATTTCTCTTTGATACTAGTCTCAGTGATGAGAATATAAAGTGATGAGAAACATGATAAATCTTAATTAGTTGATCACAGCGAACTTGCTGCGTCAAATTGACTTAAAGAATATCTGAATATGAGAATGCATCTCATCAACTATGAATGATGCGTGTTTGCAAGACTAGTTCACAAGATTAGATCAAAAGAATCTAATGAGTGAATAAAGATAATAATTTGACAGAAGATGAAAACTTTGTCAATTCTTGCATTTGTTTCTTAGCAATTAGTTTTATCATTAATAAAGTGATATCTTATTATCTTTTACTATGCAGTTTCATGCAAAAAGATTTCATGCATTTCATAGTTTTAATTGCTTTTTTTGCATGAAGTTGCTCAGTAAAAAATGTTGAACATGCAATGATTCACTAAAAGTTGCATGATCAAAAGAAGTAACAACATCTTTTACACTGAGAATTCATCATCTCATTGAAATGAGCTTAAAAATTATGCAGATGAAAAGTTTGAATTGCAATAATTTACTGAACAGATAAATCATATCATTCATTGATTAACAAGTGAAGTACATCAATAGTTAAAGAATCTGAAGACATAAAATATGCTGCTTGTCTTGTGACTTTGTATATTGAAACTCAAGCGAGAAACTTGATCAACATCTGATCATTAACGTTAACATAATGATGATCACTATTAAAGTAATGCATGCAAGTGCGTTAATTGATCTTGCAAGCTTAAGAAGCAAAGCATCACAAATCATGATTTCTTGATGTTTTAACTGCGAAACTGTAAAAACATCATGATCGCGATGTCAGTTGATTTCATCATGAAAAAAAAGAAGCTGCAATGATTTACATCATACTTGTCAAAGAAGTCTTGCAATCAATGATAAGATCATGTGATGAGCATGCATAATCATGATGAGAAACTTAACTGAAAGTATTACATTAAATACTTGCATGCTAAACTTAACAACTCTGAAATTTGCAACTTTTAAACCGAATGTTGACTTGAAACTGCAAAGCAGCAAGTCAATCAAAGCATCATAAATTTCAAGCAGTATTTCATCAGACTGTATGCAGATCTGAACTATTATATATTCAATAAGATTTACATAATGTATTTGCAAAGAAAGATTAACAAAATCATCATTAAACTGATCATGTTAAATCAAGTCATTGAGTTCAAGTCAAGTTCTCGACTCATCAAGACTTGATTCAAGTCAGAATTTTGAAATCAAGTATTCAAATCGAGTCATGATGTTTGAACTGAGTATTCAAGCCGAGTTAAAGTGTTGAAATTGAGTATTGACTTGAATTCTCGATTCGACTCGTCAAGACATGAAGATAGATAGATAGATAGTTGTAGATAGCTTGTTCATTCTTCATGACTCTCTATCAAATAGTCTTTATGTTTTCTTCTCATGACTCTCTATCATGACTCTCTATCAAATAGTCTTCATGTTTTCTCGTCATGACTCTCTATCAAATAGCCTTCATGTTTTTCCCTCATGACTCTTCTTCATGACTTTTCTTCATGACTCTTCTTCATAACTTCTCTTTATGACTCTCTATCAAACGATCTTCATGTTTTTTGTCATGACTCTCTATCAAAAAGGTAATGCAAAAAGATAATGCAAAAGCAAAAAACCGGAAAAATTTCTATATTTAGCTCTCTTGACGTCATATTCAATTGCTTAATGAGTTGAATCGAAAACTCGAATTCTGACTCGACTCAAGATTGATATCGAGTTGAGTCATGAGATTGATATCGAGTATTTAAATCGAGTCACGACATTGATATCGAGTACTCAGGCGAATCAGAAAGTAGGTATGAAAACTCGGCTTGATGATTAGTCTAATCATCATGAATGTGTCTTTTTGCATTTCATACATCTTTATCAATATTATGATTCTGATCTAGTTTAACTTTAATCAATATACAATCAACTTTAGCGTGTTGATTGCATATTAATTAGAACTTGCTCAGTCTCAGTCTCAGTCTTGATCAATTCAATCAAATTTAGTGAGTATCTGAGTTAAAGATGATATCATCGAGTTTCTGCATCATTTGTGTAAGATATCAACTTTTTTGAATCTAGCACAGAGATCAGAAACACACATATAAGCTGCAAGTTCTTTTCTGTAGATACTCTTCTTTCTTAGCATTTATCTACTAGTTAAATGCCATTTATATAACTTGCTCTATGCTAATTTCTAACATTAGATAAATGCTCAATCAACTACTCTGCTATCAACGTGTAAATAATACGAAATAATCTACTTCTTTTATTCAGAAATTTCGCAAGAAATTCTTCGAATTTGTATTACTTTTAATTCGCAAGAAATTCTTCGAATTTGCACTCATTTGTTTATCAGAAAATTCACAAGAGCTTTTTTGAATTTACATTTATCATTACATTTATCATTACATTTATCATGACACATGACTTCAAGTCAGTCAAGTCATGATCAGCTCAATTGCTTAGAAGCACTGCAAATAAATGAGTTTTCATGCTATTTATCAATGTCTCAAATGAAGTTAAGAATATATCTAAACATATGAACAAAACATTAACATTCGTTCGTGAAACTCTTGTCAAGACATGAAAGCAAATAATGAAACAAGCTAATAAGCATAGAAAAGAGATCAACTACGAGATTGAATCAAAGATATTTCTAGACGAAAGAAACATAGTTACAGCGAGATTATTCAAAAAGCTGAATAACAAAATGCTCAATTCATTCAACATGCTTAACTCTGTTGACTTCTCGTATAAATTGAAACTATCAGAAACTATGCATATTCATGATGTATTTCACTTCAAACTTCTTCATTTCATCGTCAACAATCTTTTGCCTGATCAAAAGAATAATTCTTCAGAATTGATTATGATAAATGAAGAGAATGAATGAAAGATTAATAATATTCTGAACTCTCAATGATATTAAAGATGACTTCAATATCAAGTAAAATAAAAGAGCTATGACAATGATTTTAACTGATATAATGCTGATGATGATGAATTCATAAACACTCAGAATGTTGTTGATGACTTTCACACTCAATATTTTAATTAAGCGCACTAAGAAAATACATTCATGCAAATATGAATAGTTGAAGAAAAGAAGTAATGTTATGATTCTGACCTAGTCTAATCTTAATCAATACACAATCAACTTTAGCATGTTGATTGCATATTGATTAAAGCTTGCTCAGTCTCAGTCTCAGTTTTAATTAACTCAATTAAGTCTAGTGAGTATCTGAGCTAAAAGTGATGTCATCAAGTCTCTGCATCATTTATGTAAGACGTCAATTCTTTCAAGTCTAGCGCAGAGATCAGAAACACACATATAAGCTGCGAGTTCTTTTCTGTAAATACTTTTCTTTCTTAGCATTTATGTACTAGTTAAATGACACTGATATGACTCGCTTTATGCTGATTTCTAACAATCAATTATGTTAATCTGCTAAAGCATTTTATAAACATTGACTTGCATCTGCAAGACATTAATGCTTTGTCAAAGTTAAATTTGCAGCAAAGTGAGAATGTAACATTTCAGAAGAGTTCTTGATTCTTGCATGAAAAGATAAAGTTTATCACTGCAACAAAGATTTTAAGTTTCTTTGCTTTAAGCATGCAGTTTAAAGATGATGCAACAATCAAGTTCATTGAATTCAAGCAAAATGCTGTTTCACTTAATCTTACATGTTGATCATGCAAGAAGCTGAAACATAAGATTAATAACTTAATGTATTTCAACTATGCATTCAGATAAAAGACTTGCAATCATGATGAAAAGATGAAAAAGAGAAAGTTTAATGTTTATCATCAAATCATTAAATATAATTACAAAAAGATGATTGTCACATGTAATGATGATTTCAGTGCTAACAAATTGTCACGGTTTTAGCATGTGTTACTCGGAAAGTGTTGGGAAAAGAGGTGTTAGGTCACTTAGGTGGTGTTGGACAATATTATAGGTGATGATAGGCGTGAGGTTATCAGTGGTGTTATGGGGG
>JAABVA010000048.1_pt1 | contig 144583 bp, 118 predicted proteins | sample 5560331 | NCBI WGS metagenome assembly JAABVA01 (sample SAMN12812661, study PRJNA571458) | rock metagenome | isolation source: Antarctica rocks | place: Antarctica: Victoria Land, Mt New Zealand sud | collected 2016-01-07 | reverse complement strand
ACTGTCGCTGAACGCCGCCCGGTTCCCGACCCAAGGAGAACCTAAGAACAAAAGCAACGGCCCTGATGAAGGAAAAGGCGCGGTCCGATAATTCGTGCGCTTAAAACTTGCAAAAAGACATGGAAGGGACTCCGTCCCTGGCGCGCGCAAGGAGTGTCCCCAGTCTTCCGCGCTGCGGTTGTGCAGACCTCCGCTACGCTCCGCGCTTTCCGTTCCGCTTGTCGCTCCTCTTCAAGGGTGGGAGATACCCCTCTCCTTGCACTTGCCGCCCCTGCTGGCGTGGGCCAGGATCAAGCGTGTTTGTGAGCAAACACAGCACAGCCATGCAAAAGCGAGGAACCAATATCATGAGCAGCAACCAGACCAGCAACGCCACCAGCAACGTCACTCCCCTAACCACCGCAACCACCCCGCAGACCGCCAAAGAGGTCATCGCCGAGACCGTCAGGCTGCTCATCGAGCAGCTTGAGGCCGGACACTCCGAAGGCCTCACCGCGATGGGCCGTTTCCACCACTACAGCCTGGGCAACATTCTTGAGATCGCACGGCAGAAGCTGGACGCAACCCGGGTAGCCGGGATGTATGCGTGGAACAAGCTTGACCAGCGAGACCGAGCACCGCGCCTTCTATCGCCCGAGCACCGACGCCGTACACATGCCCGCCCGTTCGCGCTTCGTGGATGCCCCGCACTACTACTCCACCCTGTTTCATGAGTTGGTCCACAGCACCGGCCATGAGAGCCGCCTAGCCCGCACCTTTGGCGAACGGTTCGGAGATGACCTTTACAGCAAAGAGGAGTTGGTTGCAGAGACCGGAGCCGTGTTCCTTTGCACCATCGCCGGAATCGATAATGATCGCACAGACCGCAACACGACTCCCTCTATTCAGAACTGGATTAGCAAGCTGGAGCAGGACAACCGGCATATCGTCACCGCCGCCGCCGCTCAGAAAATCGTTGACCTCATCAGCGGCTATACCTACACCGCAGAAAGCGAAGAGGAGGCGAGTGCCGGAGAGACCGGCACCACCGCACAGCCCGCCGCCGCCGAATGTGCCGCTGCCGCTTAGATCAGCCGAGAAGGAGACGCAATGCACATGCAGGGAGATACCGCTGAATCACCAGCGACCGCCTGATTACTTGCGCCGGATGCAAATGAGCCATCCGCAAAGGCGAAAGGCACTTTTCTATCCCAGCACCCAGACCGCCTATTGCACCGAGACCCATTGCGGCATCAAGCAAGCCGCCGATCTCGAGGGCCACCGACACGACGAGGACGACTACTGACCATGAGACAGCCGCTCACCAGTTGCCAGCACCTTTGGAGCATGGAGGCCCGCGCGGCCTCCCATGCCGCCCGCCAACTCCGCGAGGACGGCCAGCACAGCGAGGCAGGCGGGCGAGCCGCCGACGCCACAGAGCTTGCGTCTCTCGCCTTTCCCGGACGATCGAGAGGAACGCCGCGCGGATCGAAACGCCCAACCCGACCGCCAGAGTCACGGCGTGGATTGCCAGAACCGTTCACAGGCTGCAGCGTGACGCCGCCAATCTCTAAACCACACCAACAGCAGGAAAGAAGACCTCTTATAAGCTTTGAAAATTGGTCCTGTCCTCATCTGCAGGCGGTAATACATGGGAGCGTAGGAAAGATCGATCGCCGCCTCGATGTCTATGTGTGATCTTATGCCGCCTTGACCGATGGCTTCCTCCAGAATTCCGACGACGAGTTTGCGTCGCGGCAACGTCCAGTTCTCCCTGAAAGCCTTTGCCAGCTCCGGATCGAACTGCGCCTCAGCCAGTAACGCTCGCACCAGCGCGCCGACTCGGCCTCTGAACGATGTCGCCGTTCGGTGCATCTGCAGCTGACGTGGGGGATGCTTTCAGGAACTCGGTGACCACACCAGCACCAGAGATCTCAAGAAAGGTACGGCGAATGATCTCATTCTTCACGATGCATCTCCCAGACCAGATTTACGAAGCTGTCGCTCCACTTGGCCCCGCGCCTTGGCGGGAAGGATGCATTCGCAAACCGCTTGGCTTGTATTCATACGCCTGGCTTGTATTCATAGTTGTCATTGGTTTCTTTGCGCAGAACCTGCAGGCGCTTTCGCAAATCCGCCGTTATCTGCTCATGACCGGCCTTTCGGTAGAGATTGTTCTTCTCCTCGGGATCGGTCTACACATCGTAGAGTTCGTATTCTTGAGGATCGAGGAAGTAGTGGATGTACTTGTACCGATCAGTACGAACGCCTCGGCACGGACGAACATTCTCAAACCCCGGATACTGGTAGTACTCATACCGCCAGTCCTTACGCCAGCCCACCTGCTTTCCTTCGGCCAAGGGCATCATGGATCTTCTCTGCATTTCCGCAGGTACCGGGAGCCCTGCGATATCCAGCAGCGATACATGAGCGCACCTCAAATGTGTCCTTTACCAAGGAATGCTGTCTCATACCCGCCCTCTTTCAAGAGGTCCGAGACAAGCTGGACGTTCGCAGGCAGCTTGCCTTCTACATTCGATACCGCTCCGGTCGTATGCGAGTACAGGCCGGTCAGCAGCGTCGCGCGCGACGGAAGGCATGGCGCATTGGTGACAAACGCATTTCAAAGGTGCACCCCCCACGGCTCAGACGGTCCATGTTCGGGGTCTGCAGAGCCTTACGCCCCTCGAAGGAGAACTCGTCTGAACGCAAGCCCTCGCCTATGATGCAGACGATGTTGGCCCGGACGTTTCCCTGTGGCAGCGCCTGCGCGAACCTCTCCAGCGGACCGAGGCTGGTTGCGGTCGCTCCAGCGAGGTATTTCAATACTGTTCTGCGATCGGTCATTCGTCTTCCTTCGGGCCTGCTGGATTACTTTCTGTTCGGCGGCGGGAAGATTTTTGACCTTCCCCGTTATAAGTCATCTGAAGCTTCAATTTCTTAGAGAGATTGATGGTCGTGGTTGGCCAACGAGTTCGAACTCCACAGGAATGTGGTAGCCAAGCAAACTGTGGGGGCGCTCGCAGTTTCTAGATGCATTGCTCGGGATGTGGAGATAAACGAACCTATCTTGTCGGATCTGAGGTGCGGTGTAGGAGCCTGAAATAGGATTAGCTGCTTGAAGATGTTGGATTTACAGTGTCGAGGGCGTACTGTTTTGAGATCAGTGCTACGCGGTGACGAACTGATGGCGAGTACGCTCTTGTCTCAAGATTGTGATTATAGTTTCGGGTTGAAGAAGGTACACATGCTTAACCGTAGAGAATTCTTGAAAGTGGGAGCCGCCGCCACGGTGTGTGGCCCGTGCTTACGTGTGGCTTCCGCCCAAACGCATGTAAAAGGACATCGGTGGAACGTCCTCTTTTTCCTGGCTGACGATCTGGGATGGCACGACACCGCACCTTACGGAAACACGGTGATTGATACCCCGAATCTAACCAGGTTTGGGAAAGAGAGCGCACGCTTTACTGATGCTTATGCTGCCGCGCCTGTTTGCTCGCCCTCGCGGGCCAGCATTCTTACAGGCCAATATCCGGCGCGGTTGCACCTCACGGATTGGATCCCGGGCATGCAACCTCCAGAGCATGCGAAGTTACTGACGCCAGCCTTTAGGGACTCTCTTCCCGCTTCCGCACCGATTGTCGCCGAGGCGCTTCATTCGGAAGGATATCGAAGCGCGATGATTGGCAAGTGGCATTTGGGCGGCGAGGGGAGCCTGCCTACAGATCGTGGTTTTGACATCAATATTGCTGGGACGGCTGCAGGACAGCCGCCGAGTTACTTCGGCCCGCTCGCGCTGCCTGGGCTCACGGTGCAGCCCGGGGAGTTCCTCACCGACTGCGTGACCAGCGAGGGCATAAAATTCCTCAATACGGAGAAGAACTCACCCTATTTTCTGTATGAGTCGCACTTCACGGTGCATACTCCGCTGATGGCGCCTCAGGAGCTCGTCGACAAGTATCGCAACCGGAAGACCGGGGAACTCAACCCTACCTACTGCGCCATGGTGGAGACTGTGGACACTTCTTTCGGAAAGATTCTGGCGGCCTTGGACGAATCGGGAGAGAAGGATCGCACCATTGTCTTCTACTTCTCCGACAACGGCGGTTTGGAATACCAAGGCCGCAAGAAGCAGATGATCACCGATAACGCGCCCCTGCGGGCCGGCAAGGGGTTTCTCTATGAGGGTGGCATTCGTGAGCCACTAATGGTCCGGTGGCCGGGTGTGACCAAGGCCGGAAGTGTCCTTCACGATCCGGTGTGTTCCATTGATTTCTTTGCTACGTTTCTCGAAGCAGCGAGCCTGCCCGAGGTTAGGACTGACGGTGTTTCCTTGCGGCCTGTGCTTTCGGGAGGGTCCATGAAGGAACGCCCACTCTTCTGGCATTATCCCCACTATCATGGCGCCGGCGGTACGCCCAGTGGCGCTGTTCGCCTCGGTGAGTGGAAGCTCCTTGAATTCTTTGAAGATGGACGTCTGGAACTCTACAATCTCGTTCATGACATTGGAGAGCGGCGGAATCTGGTGAATCGCGAAGCTTCGCGGGCCAAGAGTCTTCACGATCGACTGGCGGAATGGCGGAAGTCCGTCGATGCGTCGATGACTACGCCAAATCCCAAGTATGATCCCGCGCTAGCCAACCCTGGGCTAACCGGGAGAGAGCCACCAACGCCTCCGGTTTAAGGCTCGGTTCTCGTGACCGCTCAAACCTATTGGCCGGTGAAGAGCTTTAGGTCAATCGAGTCGCCCATGAGCTTGTATCCAGGGTCTCCGGGATGGATGTTGTCGGGCGATTTAGCGACCGACGAAAAAAACCGGCACTGTTGCATTAACTGGGATCGGGAACTACCGGGCGGTAGCATAGGTCATGTTTAAGCGCCGTCGGTTTCCGGTTGAATCATCCTGCTCTGCGTTCGCTGGTACTGCAAGTATGGAATCTCGTACCGGGACTTGACGGAGATGATGCAGGAGCGAGGTGTGGAGGTGGACCTCTCCACGATCATGCGTTGGGTCCATCGCTACGCGCCCGAGCTCGGAAAGCGAGTACGAGCCTACCAAGGCTACGGCTCGAGTTCCTGGCGACTGGACGAGACCTACGTCAAGGTCGCCGGCAGCTGGAAGTACCTGTTCCGGACAGTCGACAAGCACGGCCGGCTAATCGAATTCATGCTCCTCGAACGACGAAACATCCGTGCTGCACCGCTTCCTGAGTAAAGCGGTGACGATCATGCGAAACTGGCCTCCGACATCGATCACAACAGATAAGTTCCCCTCGTATCCAGAAGCCATCGGGCGGCTCAAGCGTGACGGTCAGTTAGCCAAAGACACAAGACACGGACGTCGAAGTACCTGAACAACATCATTGAGGCAGACCATGGCGCGCTCAAGAGAGTCATCCGACCCACACTTGGCTTTCAGACTTGGCATCACTCAGGAGTCGGCTTGGTTCATGCTCCACCGCATCCGCCTTGCGATGCAGAACGGCTCTCTGCTGAAGATCGGCGGCAACGGCGGCGAGGTCGAGGCTGACGAGACCTTCATCGGTGGCAAAGCTCGCAACATGCATACTAGGGTCCGCCACCGCCGCATCACCGGAACCGGAACCGGAACCAAAGACAAGGTTGCTGTTATGGGCATCCTTGAGCGCGGCGGAGAGGTTCGCACTGCGGTTGTTCCCAGCCGTCGTAAAGCATGTCCTCCAATCTGAGGTCCGCAAGCACGTCGAAGCGGGATCGGCGCTCTACACCGACTCCTGCTCAGCTATGACGGACTCGCCAGCGACGATGCCCATCAGGTCGTGGACCACGCCGTTGAGTATGTCAACGGTCGGGTCCACACTAACGGCTTGAGAATTTTGGAATCTACTCAAGCGCGTTAGTGTGGAACCGTTCCATCTCTTCCGCTACCTCGACGAACAGACCTTCCGCTACAACAATCCGGAGAATATGAGTGACGCTGACCGCTTCGCGCTCGCCCTATCCCAAGTGATAGGTAAGCGACTCACCTTTGCTGAGGTCACCGGCAAGGTGGGAGAAATGACGGTCAACTAAACCGGGGTGGAGGAAGAGGGGTTCTCGTCCCTTATCTCAATCCTCAAATCGAAGCCGTTAGTTCTGCTGGCACAGTATTCCAGGGAGGTCCGCAGGTCATACAGGGATGCGAAGAATTTTCGTTAGTGGTGCAGTTTGAAATACACAAGGCTTGCGAGTTTCCAAGCGGAAGCCGACGATTAAGACATAAAGACGACAGAGAAGAAACCCGTTGCCGCTAAACCAAAGCCGCCCAAAAAGCAGCCTCGCGAGAACCTGAATGAGGCCGCCGCGCGGATCATTCGTGAGGCCACAGAACGTGATTAGGCTTCGGCATCGTTTGGAAAGATGATGTCTAGCGTGGAACCCTTTCTGGGCATTACCTGATCCACCATCTTGATGAACCTATTCCGTCTAACACGGTCTGCGGATTTGAGTGCCACTTATGCCGAAATCCCGGCTTCGTTGTTGGTGCCCGGAGGGGGATTTGAACCCCCACCCGATTGCTCGGTACGGATTTTAAGTCCGCTGTGTCTGCCGATTTCACCATCCGGGCTCTCGCCGGCGCTGCACCTCATGCTATCTCATGGACGGAGGCTACTCGGCGAGCTGCTGAGTTTTGGCCTCGAAATCGGGGCCGAAGTAGAAGCGTTCCACGACCATGCAGAAGATGTGCTCGAGCGCCAGGTGCGACTCCTGGATGTTCATGGTGGTATCTGAGGGGATGATGACGTTGATTTCCGCGATGGCGGACATCGTACCGCCGTTGTTGCCGGTGTAGGCGACGGTGTGAATGCCCATGGACTTCGCGAGCTTGAGGGCTTTGACGCAATTCTTCGAGTTGCCGGAGGTCGAGATGGCGAGGAGGACATCGCCGGGATTGCCGAGGGCTTCTACCTGGCGCTCAAAGACGTTGTCGTAGGAGTAGTCGTTGCCGATAGCGGTGAGGATGGAGGTGTCGGTGGTGAGAGCGAGGGCGCGCAATGCTGGGCGATCAACGGTGAGGCGGGAGACGAATTCGGCGACGAGGTGCTGGGCGTCGGCGGCGGAGCCACCGTTGCCGCAGACCATGAGCTTGCGACCTGCTTTCATGGCTCTTGCGGTGAGTTCGCCGGCCTGGATGACGGCCCCGTGGATTTGATCGTTGGCGAGGACCGTTTGCATGGTTTCGATGGACTGGGTGAGCTGTTTTCGGACTAGATCTTTCATGCGATGATCTCCGGGATGCTTGGTGAGGCTGCGACGATGGAACGCTGTTAACAGCGGAGGACGAAAAGTCCTGAGAGCAGAGGTGAGTTGGACCTCATCGGGATACTTCGCTGCGCTCAGATGACGGCAGAGGCGGGAGAGATGGCGTGAGCAGTCGGCAGGGTTGGAAGCGGGCAATCACGAATGCCGAGCGATGCTACGAGGGTGAGGGGACCTGAGTTCGAGCGGCAATCGTCTGTGCGGAGGAGGTGTGTGTAGGGAGTTGGACGGGGCCGGTTTTGGGGAAGTCGAAGCCTCTGTCGAAGTTGATGCGTTCGAGTTCGACGGCGTAGGGACGTTTCTGGACCTGGGTGTAGATGGCTCCTACGTACTCGCCCATGACGCCGAGGAAGACGAGCTGGATGGAGGCGATGAAGAAGATGCCGATGAGCATGGGGGCGACGCCGACGGAGAAGGTGGACCAGAAGGCGAGTTTGAGGAGGAGATAGACGAGAGCGATGAGAAAGGCGAGGCCAGCGCCGGCGAAGCCGGCAAAGGTGGCGAGACGGAGAGGAACCTTGGAGTGGTTGATGATGCCGAGCATGCCGATGTCGTAGAGGGTGTACCAGTTGTTTTTGGTGATCCCGAACTTGCGCGAGGGCTGGTCATAGAGGAGCTTGACGGTGGGCAGGCCGATCTCGGCGATCATGCCGCGGAAGTACGGGTAAGGATCATCGAAGGAGCGGACCAGGTCGACGACCTTGCGATCGTAGAGGCCGAAGCCGGTGTAGTTCTGAATGGTCTCGATGGAGGAGAGGCGTTCAGCGATGCGGTAATACTGCTTGCGCGCCCAGAACATCAGGGAGGCTTCCTCGCTGGTGCGCTTGATGCCGAGGACGCAGTAGGCGCCGTTTTCCCACTCGCGGATGAGGTCGGCGATCATGGGAGGGGGATCTTGTAAGTCGGCCACTATCCCTAATACGGCGTCGCCCTTAGCCTGGAAGAGGGCATGGATGGGGGAGCGGATGTGGCCGAAGTTGCGGGCGTTGACGATGACCTTGACGACAGGATCCTGCGCGGCGATCCCCTTGAGGATGGCGACGGTGTTGTCTTGCGAGTGGTTATCGATGAAGATGTGCTCGTACTTGTACGTGCCGATGCCGGCCATGACGTCTCGGACCTGGGTGTAGAGGTTGAGGACGTTGTCCTGCTCGTTGTAGCAGGGGGTGACGATGGAGATGGTCTTCAAGGCTGTGCACGCTCCGGCTGCGGGATCAGGATCATTTTAGGCTGAGCTGATAGGCGGCTGATGTCCTACCGAGTGCGAGAGATTTAGGCGGCGGACTTCGCGGGTTTGAAGGAGAACTTGCGGTGTCCGACGAAGCCGGAGATGGTGGTGAACGCCATAGTGACGGCTCCGGCGATGTAGCCGGCGGCGGCTTTGGAGCTCGATGCGTGCTGGAGGATGACGACGAGGTGGTGATGGCTCCCGGCGAGCTGCTGAGCATGGGCGAGGGTGGCGAGGAGGGGGGCGCGGTGGTTGTGGAGGACGGTCTGGAGGAGGCGGGTGAGGGCGGAGAGGATGAGCAGGCCGGGAAGCATGCCGACGCCGTAGACGGCGAAGCAGCGAAGCCATTCCATGAGGTAGTTGCCTTCCGTGCGGAAGACGAAGAACTTGTAACAGAAGTAGGCGACTGTGATGTTGATGGGGGTCGAGACGAGCGAGGCGATGACGACTGCGAGATAGAGCAAGCGCTGGGGGAGGAGATGCGAGAAGAGGAAGAGGAAGGCGGCGTAGCTGAGGTAGCCGAAGAAGGTATTCCAGACGCCGACACCGAGGTAACGGATGAACTGGCCCTTGGGGAGGAGGTTGATGAGACGGGCGAGGCGGCCGGTGGGGATTTCGGGGTTCTGGGGGATGGGGACGACGGGGATGGGGTCGGGGTGGAGCTCGTGGTCGGGTGCGGTGGAGGTGAGGGGTTCGAGGTCAGAGGACACTGCGGCCTCCGTCGACGATGAGGTTCTGTCCGGTCATGTAGGAGCTGGCATCGGAGCAGAGGAAGAGGATGGCGCCCTGGTACTCGTCTTTGTGGGCCATGCGGGCCATGGGGATGAGCTGGTGGAGTTTGGCGGTGAACTCGTCGGGCTGGTTGTTGGCGACCCCGCCGGGGGAGATGGCGTTGACGCGGATGTTATGCGCGGTCCAGTAGGTGGAGAGGTAGCGGGTGAGGCCGATGAGGGCGGTTTTGACGACGGAGTAGGTGACGGGCTTGACCGGCTGCTGGTCTTCGGGGAGCCCTTCCTTGCGATAGAGGCGCTGGTCGGGGGCGATCACGCCGAGGTCGGAGGCGACATTGAGGATGACGCCGGAGTTGCGTTTGACCATCTCGGCGCCGAAGATGCGGCTGCAAAGGAAAGCGCCGGTGAGGCCGACGGCGATGTCGGCGTTCCAGGTTTCGAGGGGGAAGTGCTCGAGGCGGGACCAGGGCTGGCCGGGCTTCTGGTCTTCTACTTTGGGGTTGTTGGCGGCGTTGTTGATGAGGATGTCGATGCGGCCGAACTTTGCGAGGATGTGGTCGCGAGCTTCTTCGAGCGAGTGCTCGGAAGTAATGTCGGTGGCGAGACCGAGACAGACGGGGCCGTGGGCGAGCTGGAGCTGTTCGGCGCGCAGGACGGGGTTGGCGGCGACGAGATCGAGGAGGACGACGTGGGCACCGGCGGCGGCGAGGATGGCTCCGTGATGGTAGCCGAGGAGGCCGGCTCCTCCGGTGATGATGGCGACGCGGCCGGAAAGGTCGAAGAGGGTTTGAACGCGATTGGGGGAGGTCTCCGGCATGTCTGTTTAGTATCTCAGGTCAGGTGGATTCCCCGGTCCGACCCGACTCCGGGCTTGTGCCCCCCTCCCCTACTTAGTACCCAAAGTCTTCAGGATAAATGGGTTGACTCCGGACCTCAAGTTTTGGCCCCAGACCTCACGTGCATGATTTATCTGACCATGACGATGAGTCGATGATCGCGCCCCCCTCTCTATGCCTTACCTGTTAAGGATAGCTGACCGAAGGGGGTATTTGCGCCATGTCCCATCGCTTAGATGGAGCGGGTCTGGCCGCCGTCCATGACGTAGGTGCTTCCGGTGGCGAAGGCGGCCTGGGGGCTGCAGAGGAAGGTGGCGAGGGAGGCGATCTCCTCGGGGGTGCCGAAGCGGCCTTGCGGGACCTCGGTGGCGAGCATCTCGGTCACAGCCTCGCGGCGGTTGGTGAGGTGGCGCTCCCAGGAGCCACCGGGGAAGAGGATGTTTCCGGGGCAGATGGTGTTGACGCGGATGCGCTCGGGGGCGAGGAGGCGGGCGAGATTTTTGGCGTAGTTGGTGAGGGCGGCCTTGGCGGCGGAGTAGGGCAGCGGGGCGGGGGTGGCCTCGACGGCGGTGATGGAGGAGATGAAGAGGATGGAGCTATTCGGGGCTTCGCCCTGGGCGGATGTGGCGAGGTGGGGGGTGGCGGCCTGGGCGAGGCGGACGCTTGCAAAGAAATTAGCGTCGAAGAGGCGGATCCACTCGGACTCGTCCTGGTTCCAGCCGGGTTTGCCGGAGCCGGTGCCGAGGTTGGCGATGAGGTGGTCGATCTGTCCGAAGCGGCCGATGGTGAGGTTGAAGGCGTCCTCGATGGTCTCGGGGTCGGAGAAGTTGCCGGAGATGGCGAGGATGCGGTGGTGGAGGTCGGGGGTGGTGGCGAGCTCTTCGTGGGTGCGGGTGAGGGAGTCGCTGTCGCGGCCAGTGAGGACGATGCGGGCGCCTTCGGCGAGGAGGGCGGCGGCGATGGCTCGGCCGATGCCGCGGGAGGAGCCGGCGATGAAGGCGACCTGGTCGGTGAGTTGGAGGTTCATGGGTTCAGTTTAGTGGGAGGGGGCGGCCGAGAAGCAGATTCCTCCGCTGCGCTCCTGAATGACAAGCAAAAGAGCGGGTAACGCAAAGGTAAAGGCGACAGCAGGTTGCTTCGCTTTGCTGCTGAATGACAGGCACAGGAGATGACGGGAAGAACGCCTTCAGACGGCGGTCCAGCCGCCGTCGACGTTGAGGTTCTGGCCGGTGACGTAGGTGCTGGCGTCGGAGGCGAGGAAGAGGAGGGCGCCGACTAGCTCGCGGGGGCGGCCGATACGGTTGAGGACGGTGTAGCCCTTGAGCTTCTGGACGAAGGGGGAGTCTTCCTGGACCGCGTTCTGGCCGGTGCCGAGGTCTTCGGTGTTGGAGAACGGGCCGGGGGAGATGCAGTTGGCGCGGACGCCGGACGTTCCCCAGAAGGAGGCGGTGTAACGGGTGAAGGCGGCGAGGGCGGCCTTGGAGGCGGAGTAGCCGGGGGGGTTGAGCGAGGTGGTGCCCTCATAGAGCTGCGGGCGCGGGGCGACGGAGGCGTACATGGTGGCGATGTTGATGATGGAGCCGCGCTGCGCTTCTTTCATGCGGATGCCGAGGCGCTGAGTGGTCTGGACGGCCCAGTAGACGCCGCCCTGGAGGTTGCGCTGCCACTGGTCGAAGGTGGAGTTTTCGAGTGAGCCTTCTGGGACGTTGAAGCCGGTGGCGGCGCCGAGCTCGTGGGCGTTGTTGATGAGGATGTCGATGGATTTTTCTTCGGCGGCGATTTGGGTGCAGAGGTCGTTGAGGGTGCTGACGTCGTACATGTCGATCTGGTGGACGGCGATCTTGTCAGGGCCGAACTGGGCGGCCCAGGACTTTGCTTCGGATTGGAGACGGTCGGAGCGGCCGAGGGCGACGACCCGGGCGCCGTTGGCGAGCAGGGCGAGGGCGAAGGTGCGACCGAGGAAGCCGGAGGCTCCGGTGAGGACGGCGGTCTTGCCTTCGAGGGAGAAGAGGGAGTTGAGGGAGAGGTCCTGGGCGGTGAGGGGCATGTGCGGCGTCTTTTCCTAAAGCTCGAGTTCGCTGTGTGAGCCGAGGCGGACGAGTTCGAGTGTCTCGGTGTCTGGCTTGCGGTAGATCAGAACGAGGTCGGGCCTGATATGGCAGTCGCGATGGTCGGCGTACTCACCCGTCAGAGCATGATCCCTGAAGCGAGCGGGGAGGGAGATGTCTTGAGCCAGAAGCGCGATCACGGCTGGGAGGTCCTGCGCAACAACCCTGGCGGTAAATTCCACGTTGCACTCGCTTGTAATCCTTGTCAAAGCGCTTGGTGGGTCTAGTCGTCCGCATTCAGGTGGGCCATGAGCTCCTCGACCGAGTTGAAAGAGGGCATCTCGCCGCGGCGAGCTTCTTCCATTGCTTCGATGGTCTCTGCGTTGGGCCGGAAGACCTCGGTCGGAATCGCCTGTTCCTGTGCGGTGCGTTCAAGGAAGATGCGAAACGCGTCCGAAAGAGTCATTCCTTCGTGTTCAAGGAATCGTTCCACCTCATCTTTGACTGTCTGAGCTACTTCGACCTGCACCAGCGCGGTTGCGGCCATGACACACCTCCTGATGAGTTTATCCCTGAACGTGAGCACGAACGTAGTCGAGCTGCTGGCGGAGGAAGTTGACCTCGTCGCTGGGGTTGCCGCGGGCGACCTGGAGGGTGATGCCGGATTTGTAACCGATTCTGCGCATGCTGGCGAAGACGTCGTCGAAGTCGGCTGAGCCGGTGCCGAGGGGGCGCGTTTCGACGCTGCCATCGGGTTTGCGGAAGCGGTCCTTAATGTGGACCGAGCCGATGCGATCGCCGTAGGCGGCGAACTCTTCGGAGGCGACGTAGCCGAGGCCGGAGGAGTTGCCGGAGTCCCAGTTGACCTTGAGCATGGGGTGGGGGATGCGGGCGAGGAAGGCGGCGAAGTCTTGGGGGTTGAAGTCGGCTTCGAGGTGGAGCTCGACGCCGGTGGATTCGGCGGTCTTAAGGCCTTCGGTGAGGACGTCGAGGACGATCTGTTTCTCTTCTTCGGTGCGGATGCTGGACTGGTCGACGAAGGGGAGGACGAGGTGGTGAGCGCTGATGCGGGCGGCGGTGCGGAGGAGGGCGGCGAGGAAGCGCTCCCGGCGGGCGCGCTCGCCTTCGGTGCAGCGAATGAAGGGGAAGTCCATGAACCAGTCGGCGCAGACGGCGGGGGTGGCGATGCCGTACTGCTCTTTGAGGGCGATGAGCTCGTCGATGCCGGGGTCGGTGGTGAGCGGGTTTGCGGAGGCGCCGTAGTCGTCGTAGATCCACTCGATGTAGCTGAAGCCGGCTTCGCGGGCGCGCGGGAGTTCGCTGCGCCAGGTGTTGCGGGGGAAGGACTGGAAGCGGCCGTCTTCGGGAGGGGAGAGGCGGCCTTGCATGATGCCGTATTGGGTGGGCATGTGGTTTTACCTCCTTGGGCTCAGTGCCTTCCCGTTGAGTGCAACGCCAGTTTAGCTGGCCGGGCAGGGTAGTTACGCCACCTATTCCGGGACGGGTTTGACGATCATGTTGGCGAGGAACTCTTCGCGGGGGAGGAAGGGGAAGAGGTCTTCGAGGGGTTTGGAGACGAAGGAGCCGTCGGGCTTCTGATGGGACTGGAGGCGCGGGGCGCGGACCTCATCGGGGAGGACGTTGACGTCGCAGACGACGGGACCTTTCATGTCGAGGACCTTGCGGACTTCGGCGCGGAGGTCCGTCTGGTCCTTGATGACGTAAGTGCCGAGGCCGTAGGACGCGCCGACCTTGGAGAGGTTGGGGACGGTAAGGCCGGTGCGGCTGTCGGCGCCGATGGATTCCTGGCCGAAGTAGGCCTTTTGGGAGGCGCGGATAGAGGAGTAGCCGTCGTTGTTGAGCACGAAGAACTTGATGGGGAGCTGGTGGCGGTGGATGGTTTCGAGCTCCTGGATGTTGAACTGGAAGCCGCCGTCGCCGTCGACGGCGATGACCTCGCGGCCGGGGTTGGCGATGGCGACGGCGATGGCCATGGGGATGGCGTACCCCATGGAGCCGAGGCCGGCGGTGTGGAAGAGGCGCTGGGAGTGGAGGGTGGGGCAGGCGAGGAGGTAGATCTCGATGCCGGAGCCGGAGTTGCCGACGACGAGGCGGTCTTGATCGCTGACCTCAGTGCCGAGGATCTCTGCCAGGTTGAAGATGGAGACGAGGCCTTCGGGTTTCCGGTGCTCGTCGGTGACGACGGGATAGCGAGTCTTCCAGTCGGCGCAGCGGGCGAGCCAGGGTTTGAAGTCGCGGGGTTTCAGCTTGCCCTTGTGCTTGAGGAGTTCGGTGAGGAAGGCCTTGGCGTCGGCGCAGATGGGTTGCTGGAGGTAGGGGTGGAGCTTTTGCAACTCCGCGGGGTCGATATCGACGGCGACTTTGTGGGCTTCGCGGGCGAGGTTGTGGGGGGCGTAGCCGGTGATGGCGAAGTCGAGGCGGACACCGATGGCGAGGAGGAAATCGGAGTTCTGGAGGGCGAAGTTTGCGCCGCGGGCGGCTACGGAACCGGGGCGGCCGACGTAGGTGGGGTCGTCGGAGGGGACGAGATCGGCGGCGCACCAGGTGGCGACGGTGGGGACGCCGAGGTATCGGCGAAGTTCCTCGAACTCGGCCTCGGCGCGGGCGAGGCGGATGCCGTTGCCGGCGAAGAGGAGGGGGCGCTCGGATTGATTGAAGGCCTCGATGACGCGGGCGACTTCGGAGGGGATGTTGGAGGTGCCGGTGATGTTCGACAGGCCGGCGACTTCGGCTGAATCAAACGAACGGAGCTTGGTGGGATCTTCGATCGGCGTGGCCTGGACATCGAGCGGGATGTCGATCCAGACGGGGCCGGGGCGGCCGTTGAGGGCGAGGTAGACGGCCTTTTCGAGGTGGTAGCGGATGTCTTCGGGGTTGAGGATGGTCTCGGCGTATTTGGTGATGGGCCGGACGATGGAGCAGATGTCGACCTCCTGAACGCCGAGCTGGCGCATGCCGAGCGGCTTGCCGGTGGCGGCGTCGAACATGCGATCGGGACGTTTGACCTGGCCGGAGATGTAGAGAGTGGGGGTGGAGTCGAGCCAGGCTCCGGCGACGCCGGTGACGGCGTTGGTGCCGCCGGGGCCGGTGGTGACCATGCAGACGCCGAGGCCGTTGGTGGCCTTGGCATAGCCCTCAGCGCAGATGGCGGAGGCCTGCTCGTGCGAGTTGCAGATCGGGGTGATGCGGGGTTCGGCGCCGAGGGATTGGTTGAGGTGCATGGCGCCCCCGCCGGTGACGAGGAAGACGTTGGTGATGCCGAGATCGGCGACGAATTTTATGACGTAGTCGGAGAGTTTCATGGTCTGGGCCTATGGTAGCGGTTTCGAGCTTTGGAGGGGAGACGGCAGTGAATTGAGAGCTTGGCGAACCGTGAGTATTCCAATACTGCCGAATGGGTTGAGTGCGAGCAGGTCGTGATCGCCTGTGATGACGAGGTCGGCGTGACCGGTGACCGCGCACTCGAGTACCCGGTTATCCTCCGGGTCGCGGCAAAACGTCGAGGGCGATGTTGGGCGAGACCATCAAGCTACTCGCAATGACGGAATTGAGCTCTGCAGTGATCGCGCCAGCGGGCCGGCGAAATCGGTGGCTCAGGATTCTGCTGAGTTGTGCGATTAGGGATTCCGAGATGATCTGTTGACCGGGCGGTGCGCCTCTTTCGCATACTGTTCAGCAGCGGCGATCAGGTCAGGTGGAAAGGCGATCAGGTTTGAGGTGAGCCTGCCATGGTGGAATTGTATCGTCTACAGGTCGTCCGGGGGGCGGAGGAGGAAGACGTCTTTGGCGATGAGTTGGCGTGCGGTGAGGATGGCGTCGACGAACTCGCGGACGGCGCCGCGGCCTCCAGGTTGGGTAGAGAGGAAGCCTTGCGCTGAGACGTGGGTGAGGACGTCTTTGGCGGCGTTGGCGGGGCAGGCGCAGAGGCCGGCGATCTCCATGGGGAAGAGGTCGTTGACGTCGTCGCCGAAGAAGCAGATGTGTTCGAGGGGGACGCCGGTGGCGGTCGAAAACTCGCGCAAGGCGGTGGCTTTATCGCGGCAGCCCTTGGTGACGTGCTGGATATGGAGCTTTTCGGCGTAGCGATCTACGAGGGGGGAGGGTTCGCCGGAGATGAGGGCCAGCTTGAGGCCGAGCCGGCGGGCGAGGGAGATGCCCATGATGTCGGCGAAGGTGAAGGTCTTGGACTCGGTGGCGGGATCGGCTGCGTTCCAGGTGAGGGCGCCGTCGGTGAGGACGCCGTCGACGTCGAAGGCGATCGCCTGGAGGGAGAGGAGTTTTTGCTGGAGGTCTATGGGCATGAAGTAGGTGGCAGGCTGACGGTAGAGCACCCCACCCTTTCGCGATGGGGTGCGCGAGGGGCACCCGGTTTTGGCTGAGGCTCCGGGTTGAGACGCCCGGTTTCGTAGAGGGCCAGGGGTTTGAGAATCTTGGAGAGCAACCCACCCTTTCGCGATGAGACTGCGAGAGGATGGGCCACCCGGTTCCGGTTGAGGCTCCGGGTTGAGACGCCCGGTTCGTAGAGGGCCGGGGTTGAAGCCTGTTTGAGAGCAACCCACCCTTTCCGGCGTAAAGATGCCGGAGAGGATGGGCCAGCCGGTTTCGTGGTGGGGGCTAGACGGCGGCGCCGACGCGGCGGAGTTTCTTCATGACGGGGACCTCTTCCTCGTAGACGCGCTTGATGCCGTCGCCCATGGATTGCTCGACGAGGCGGATATCGCGGACGAGGCGGCTGATGCCGTTGGGCTCGAGGGAGGCGGACTGATCGGAGCCCCACATGGCGCGGTCCATGGTGATGTGGCGCTCGACCATGCAGGCGCCCAGGACGGCGGCGGCGACGGAGGTGGGGATTCCGGTCTCGTGGCCGGAGTAGCCGATGGGCACGCCGTAGCGCTGGGCCATGGTGGGGATGGCGCGGAGGTTGAGCTGCTCGTATTTGGCCGGGTAGGTGGAGGTGGTGTGCATGAGGATGAGGTCTTGTTTGCCGAGGACTTCCACGGCGTGATCGATCTCATCGTAGGTGCTCATGCCGGTCGACGCGACGATGGGTTTGCCGGTCTTGCGGACGTGCCTGAGGAGGTTGTCGTCGGTGAGCGAGGCGGAGGCGATCTTGTAGACGGGGGTGTCGAACTGTTCCATGAAGTCGACGGCCTTTTCATCCCACGGGGAGACGAGCCAGGGGGTCTTGAGGGATTTGCAGAAGCTGGCGATCTCTTCGTAGTCCTCCCTGCCGAACTCGAGGCCGCGCTTGAGGTCGCCGTTGGTGGCGCCGAAGGGGTTTTCGCGCGGCGTGGCGAGCTCCTTTTCGGTGTAGACAATCTCCACAGTGCGTTTCTGGAACTTGACGGCATCGCAGCCGGCGGCCACGGCGACCGAGATGAGGCGCTTGGCGAGGTCGATGTCTCCGTTGTGATTGATACCGATTTCGGCGATGACGTAGCAGGGCTGACCTTCGCCGACCTGCTTGTTTCCAATCTTGACTGTGCTCATTTGGGCTCCGGGGAGTGCTGTCTGTGCGACCGTCGCGGCGATTGCCGGGATGCGCGCTTTCCAGGCTGGATTGTTACAGATGCGGGGTGGGACGTCCAGGCTGATGGTGGCTCTGGGAGGGAGTCTGGATGGAAGATCCGATAAATTCACACCGCCTTCGCATAGCCAGGTCGAACGGGAGAGCTTTAGCATGGAGCTCGTTGAGGTAGCGGCATGCGGATGAGGTTGACGGCGCTGGCGGCGATGGCGGCCGTGGCAGGGATGGCGGCAATGAGCTGGGGGCAGGAGCAGCGGGACGCGAGCGGCGGAAAGACGTTGCTGCTGTGGCAGGACGGGGCTCCGGGAGCGAAAGGGAACGCGGAGACGGACAAGCCGTCGCTGACGGTCTTTTTGCCGGCTTCGAACCCGACGAAGACGGGAGTGGTGGTGGCGCCGGGCGGAGGATATACGCATCTGGCGATGGATAAGGAAGGCTTCGCGGTGGCGAAGTGGCTGAACGAGCGCGGGGTGGCGGCGTTTGTGCTGAAGTACCGGCTAGGGCCGGTGTACCACCACCCGATCGAGCTGGGCGATGCCCAGAGGGCGATCCGGATGGTCCGGGCGAATGCGGCGGAGTATGGTGTGGCGGCGGACCACGTCGGGATGATGGGCTTCTCGGCGGGCGGGCACCTGACGGCGACGGCGGGAACGCAATTCGACGCGGGCAGGGCGGGAGCAGCGGAAGCGATCAAGCGGCAAGGAAGCCGGCCGGACTTTCTGGTGCTGGCGTATCCGGTGATTACGCTGGCGGGTCCGGAGGCGCATACGGGGTCGAGGCGGTTTCTGCTGGGAGACAACCCCGACCCGGCGCTGGCGAGATCGCTCTCCGCGGAGACCCGGGTGACCAAAGCGACGCCGCCTACCTTTCTGTTTACGACGACCGATGACAAAACGGTGCCGGTGATGAACAGCGTGATGTTCTACACGGCACTGGTGAAGGCAGGTGTACCGGTGGAGATGCACATCTTCCAGCAAGGGGCCCATGGGGCGGGGCTGGCGGCGGCGAATCCGGAGCTGAGTGTGTGGCCGGATCTGCTGATCAAGTGGATGCGTGAGCGGGGGTATGCGGCGGCTCAGGCGGATAGCCGGGCGAGGTGAGGCGATGACGATCAGGACGATGGCAGAGTTCGAGGCGGCGGATGCGAGTGCGTTCGAGGGAGCGTTGCTGGCGCTATGGTGGGACGGGCACGGCGACTGGGAGCGGGCGCATGGCGTTGCGCAGGAGGTTGAGGCGAAAGATGGGGCATGGGTGCATGCCTACCTCCACCGCAAGGAGGGCGATGCGGTGAATGCCGGGTATTGGTATCGCCGGGCGGGCCGGCCGGTGGAGACGGGCGATCTCCGGGCTGAGTGGGAGCGGATGGTGGAGGAGCTGATGGAGAGATCGAGAGGTGGGTGAGGTGGGGTGGCTTGGGCTGGGAAGAGAGAGCAACCCACCCTTTGCGATGGAGCCGCAAAGGATGGGCCACCCGGTTTTTGGATGGGCCACCCCGCTTCTTGGTACGACGAAGAATGCGGATGGGCGTAAGGGGTTCAGCGCGGGGCGGGTTCGGGAGCGCGGAGGTAGGCGTCCTGGCCATCGATCCAGTCCTGGCGGGGCGGGGCGAAGAGGTCGAAATCGATGGTGTCTTCGAGGGCTTCGGCGGAGTGCGGGACGTTGGCCGGGATGACGAGGATCTCTCCAGCGTGGACGGTGTGGCTCTCGCCGGGGAGGTTGAAGCGGAGGGCGCCTTCGAGGATAAAGGCGATCTGCTCGTTGGGGTGGGAGTGCTGGGGGACGATGCAGCCTTTGCGGAGAACGATGCGGGCAAGCATGACCTCCTGGCCGGTGATGTACTGGCGGGTAAGCAACGGGCTGAGCTGCTCGGGGGTGATGGAGCCCCAGCTGTGGAGGGAGGGTTTCGGTGCGGTCTGGGATGCGGTCTGGGATGCGGTCTGGGCTGAGGTCTGGGGTGCGTTGTGGGACATGGCTGCGGCCTCTCGTCAATCGGTTCGGTGTGGTGTGGGGGAGTGTGTGTGGGCGCTGAATTTGCCGCTTTGGTTTGCGGGGCGGCTTGTGTAGAGTAAGCGCATCAGGGAACAGAACAGAATGGACACGCCGGCGGTGAGCGCCGGAGTGTCCCCTAACAGCAGGTCTCCGCCAGGTTGGCGGCTCTGCCGAAGTATCGGTGTATCCAGCTTTCGACACTTTCGATGGGGCGGTTTCGATATGCGTTTTACCTTGGTGAAGGTAGTTATAGCTCTGCTGCTTACGGCAGGTTGCAGCGGGTTCGCAATGGCGCAGATGCCGGCGACGGCGGGGACCGACCGGATTGCGGCTCTGGAGAAGCAGGCGGGCGAGAATGCGACGGCGATCGCCGCGGCGCAGACGGCGGGCGACAACGCCTGGATGCTGACAAGCGCGGCCCTGGTGCTGATGATGAGCGGGCCCGGGCTGGCGTTGTTCTATGGCGGCCTGGTGCGCAAGAAGAACATTCTGGCAACGATGATGCAGACCTTTGCCATGATGGCGGTGATCACGGTGTTGTGGGCGCTGGTGACCTACTCGCTGGCGTTTGGGGACGGGGGGAGCTTTGTCGGCGGCCTCCAGAATGCGTTTCTGCATGGGGTGGGGCTCCAGCCGGACAAGGACTATGCGGCGACGATTCCGCTCGAGACCTTTATGGTGTACCAGCTGATGTTTGCGATTATCACGCCGGCGCTGATTACGGGCGCGTTTGCGGAGCGGATGAAGTTTTCGGCGATGCTGGTCTTTCTGATGTTGTGGGCGATCTTTGTGTACAGCCCGATGGCGCACATGGTCTGGGGCAAGCACGGTCTGCTGAATGCGGCGCTGGGCGGTCGGTTCCCGACGCTGGATTTCGCGGGTGGGACGGTGGTGCATGTGACGTCGGGGGTGTCGGCCCTGGTGACGGCGCTTTACCTGGGGAGACGGATCGGGTATCCGAAGGTGCCGATGCCGCCGCACTCGGTGGTGTTGAGCTTTATAGGGGCTTGCCTGCTGTGGGTGGGCTGGTTCGGGTTCAATGCGGGATCGGCGCTGGGATCGGGGTCGTTGGCGACTTCGGCGTTTGTGGCGACGCATTTCGGTGCGGCGGCGGCGGCGATTGGATGGGGGGGCGCGGAGTGGATCCGGCAGGGCAAGGTCTCGGCTCTGGGAGCGATCTCGGGATCGGTCGCCGGGCTGGTGGCGATCACGCCCGCCGCGGGCTTTGTGACGCCGATGTCCGCGCTGTGGATCGGGCTGCTGGCGGGCGCCTTCTGCTACCTGATGGTGGTGAAGGTGAAGGCGATCTTCGGATACGACGACTCGCTGGATGCGTTTGGCGTGCATGGCGCGGGCGGGACCCTGGGGGCTCTGCTGACGGGCGTCTTCGCGAACAGCGCGATCAACCCGATCTTCGGGGCGGGCAAGGCGACCGGCTTTCTGGAGGGCAACCACCACCAGATCGTGAACCAGCTGGTTGGGGTGGCGATCGCATGGGGACTCGCGGCTGTTGGGACGCTGATGATCCTGTTCGTGGTGGACAAGCTGATCGGTCTGCGGGTGAGCGATGAGGACGAGCGCGAGGGTCTGGACCTGTCGCAACATGGCGAAGAGGGTTACGATTGGGCGCATTAGGTTTGGGAGTCAAGAAGCGGGTCCGTTGGCTGCGCTCAGGATGACAACTAAAGATGCAAGTGCGACGGCGAGAGCAAGGGCGCAGAGGTACGAGGAAGGGATGGGGGTATGCAGAAGATTGAGGCTGTGATTCAGCCATCGAAGCTGGATGCGGTGAAGGAGGCGCTGGTGGAGATCGGCATTGAGGGGATGACGATCATCGAGGCGCGCGGGCATGGCCGGCAGAAGGGACACACGGAGTTCTATCGAGGGCGGGAGTACTCGGTTGACCTGCTGCCGAAGGTAAAGCTGGAGATGGTCGTGGCGGACGAGATGGTGGAGAAGGCGATCCATGCGATCGCGACGGCGGCGCGAACTGGCAAGATCGGCGATGGCAAGATCTTCGTGTCGAAGATCGATGAGGCGATTCGCATCCGCAACGATGAGCGGGGCGAGATCGCGTTGTAGGCGAGGTTTGTCGCCGAGGCGGTAAGGACGATGCAGGGGAGCGGCTCTGGAGACGCGTGCGGACGATACCAGCAAAGCATGCTGGATCTCTGGTATGCGTTTGATCGCAACGGCCCGGTGGCGGAGGCCGTGGGGGAGCGAGCCGCGGCGGTGGATGCGCTGGTGCGGGCGCTGTGGGACGACGCGATCTCCGGCAAGGAGCCCTTGCGCCGGGGGATAGCCCTGGTGGCGGTGGGTGGGTATGGGCGGCGGCAGCTGTTTCCGCATTCGGATATCGACCTGATGTTTCTGCTGGACGGGAAGGTGGTGGAGAAGGACGCGAACGATGCGATCCGGCGGATGAGTCAGGAGATGTGGGACTGCGGGCTGCGGGTCTCCCCGGTGACGCGGAAGCTGGCGGAGTGCGAGCGGTTCGACCCGGAGAATGCGGAGTTCACGCTGGCTCTGCTGGATCATCGGCTGGTGGGGGGAGATGCGGACGTCGAGCGGCGGCTGGCGGAGGAGGTGCTCCCGAAGCTGCTGGCAAAGGCACACCGGGCGATGGTGACGCGGCTGGTGGAGATGACGCGCGTGCGGCATGCGAAGTATGGCGGAACGCTGTTCCACCTGGAGCCGAACGTGAAGGACTGTCCGGGCGGGCTGCGGGATGTGCATGTGTGCGGGTGGCTGAAGATGCTGCAGGCCGTGGCCGACGGAACGACGCAGAGGCAGATCGGGGATGACGAGGCCGAGAGGAGGTCGAGCTCCGCCGAGGACGGTGAGTTCGAGGAAGGGGCCAGGTTTCTGACGATGGTGCGGAGCTTTCTGCACTTCCGGCACGAGCGTGACGACAACACGCTGGATTGGCAGGCGCAGGATCGAGCGGCGGAGATCCCGGTGGGGCTGCCCAAGGTGGGGCACGAGGGTCAAAAGGTGGACGCGGCGTACTGGATGCGGGTGTATTTCCGGCATGCGCGGGGGGTGGAGCGGCGGGTGGCGCAACAGATGGCAGAGGCCCAGGCGGCAGCGAAGCCGGCTGGGCGGCTGAAGGGGTTGCGGGCTGGATGGAAGCAGGACCGGAACGGCGGCGAGGCGCGCGCCGGATACACGGTGGACGGGGGGAGGGTGGTGCTGAACGCCGCGGGAGGGGCGGGTGGCGATCCGGCAACTGATCCTGACGTCGTGCTCGCGTTATTCGCTGAGATGGCGCGGTCGGATGTGCAGCTGGGGCTGGATGCTGAGGTGCGGGTGTCGCGGGGATTGCCGGTGCTCTCGGCGAACCTGGAGGAGGGGCCTGCGCTTTGGAGCGGTCTGCGGCCGATCCTGACGGGGGTGAGAGCGGGGGCGTCTTTGCGATCGATGCATGCGTTGGGGCTGCTGGATCTGCTGGTTCCGGAGTTCCATGGAATCGACGCCCTGGTGATTCGCGATGCGTATCACCGGTACACGGTGGACGAGCACACGTTTGTGCTGATCGATACGCTGCATGGGTTGGAGGCGCCGGAGCGGGGAAGGGCGGACGAGTGGGCAGGGCGTTTTGCGCCGGTGCTGCGCGATCTGCCGCATGCGGAGCTGCTGTATCTCGCGGCCCTGCTGCATGACACGGGCAAGGGAAGGAGCACGGGCGATCACACCATCGAGAGTGCGCGGATGGCGGAAAGCGTGCTGGCCCGGTTGGAGCTTGAACCGTACGAGGCGGGCATGGTGTTGAACCTGATCCGGAACCACCTGGAGATGTCGTCGGCGCTGCGCCGGGACATCTTCGACGCGGAGACGGTTCGAACCTTTGCGGCAAAGGTGCAGACGCCGGAGGCTCTGCGGATGCTGACGCTATTCACCTACGCCGATCTGAACGCCGTGCATCCCGATGCTCTGACGCCGTGGAAGGCGGAGAACCTGTGGCGTCTGTACATTGCGACCTCGAATTATCTGGACCGCAGCGTGGATGAGGAACGGGTCGGGAGGCGGGAGACGGAGCTGGTGGAGCGGGTGGCCTCCACGCTGCCGGGCCAGGCGGCGGAGGTCGAGGCTTTTCTGGAGGGATTCCCGGAGCGCTATGTGCGGACGAGGACGACCGAGCAGGTGCGATCGCATTTCCAGATGACGAAGCGGTTCGGGGGAGACCCGGTGCAGCTGAACTTCCGCTACAGCGCCGGCGTGAGCGAGTTGACGCTGGTGACCAAGGACCGGCCACAGCTGTTCTCGGAGTTGGCGGGCGCCCTGGCGGCGTGGGGGATGAATATCGTGACGGCGGATGGGTTTTCGAACCGGCAGGGGGTGGTGGTGGACAGCTTCCGGTTTACCGACAGCTTTCGTACGCTGGAGATGAACGAGTCGGAGCACGGACGGTTTGTGACAAGTGTTCACGACGTGATGTCGGGGAGTGCATCGCTCGAAAAGCTGTTGAGCGGACGGAAGCGCGGCCGGCGGAGGTTGCCCAAGGTGAGGCGTGAGCCGGTGATCTCGTTTCACGATGAGGCGTCGTCGCACAGCACCCTGGTCGAGGTCACGGCGGAGGACACGCCCGGGCTGCTGCGGGCTTTTAGTCTGACGCTGGCGGCGAACGGTTGCAATATCGAGGTGGCGCTGGTGGACACCGAAGGCGAGACGGCGATCGATGTGTTCTACGTGACGCGCGATGGGGCAAAGCTGGAAGAGGCGGAGCAAGCTGCCTTGCGGCAGGGGCTGGTGGAGGCGATCGCGGAGAATGCGCAATAAACGGTTCGGAGCGGGCGTTCTGCTGGGGGCGATGGTGCTGGCCCAGATCGGGGTCGCGGTGGCGGGGGAGAGCGAGGCGATGGCCGGGCAACGTCCGGTTCGGGCGCGATGCTCGCGGGCGGTCGTCGCGGGCGAGGTCCGGGCGGGCGAGGAGTTTCGAAAAGTTTTTGGATTGGGGTTGGAGGTCCTGCTGGAGCCGCTTGCTTCGGGGTGGGTGGTGCGGGTGCTTCCGAAGGCAGGGGAGAGGCCGCGCGAGGACTTTGCCGAGATTGCGACGCCACCGTACCGGTCTGTTTCGCCGCTGCTGGTGAGCACGGACTTCAGCTTCAGAGCGCAGGATGCGGTGGGTTGGAATCCGCGGCGGTTCCGGTATGCCGCGAACCCGCGCGTCTTTGGGACTTTGCAGACGATCTACCGGAGAGTGACGGGGACGAGGTCGGCGGCAGCGGCGGATGAGGCGTCTTTGGCCAGCCTGGCGGCGGCGCAACCGGGGGGTTTGCTCGAGATCCTGGATGCGGGTCTGGCGCCGGGAACCGCGAATCAAAGCCAGGCGGCGGCGCTGGTGGCCTCTCATTTCGAGACGACGGCGCACCGGATCGAGCCGCCGATGGGTGGAAGGGCAAGTGCTTTGGGACGCATCGAGTGGATGCGGTTCCGGCTGAAGCTGGAGTTGGAGCGTGGGGCGAAGCCGGCGCCGGGGGTGGCGGTCGAGAGCTATCCCTGCGAAAGGGAATAGGGCGGCAGCGTGTTTCTCGCGCACGTCGTCCAGGACAGATTTCGAGGACAGATTATAGTTAATCCATGAGCATCGGCAGAGACGAGAATTCGAGCAATGGGCGTCCGACGGAGGTTCCGCAGGCGGGGGACCGCTATCTTTTCGGAAACCTGGAGAGCTTTGGAAAGAACCGCGAAAAGATAAACGAGGTGAGCTGGGGATACGACCAGCCGGAGGGCATCGTTCTGGCGTCGCTCGACGCGGCGGTGAACTGGGTGCGGAAGAACTCGGTTTGGCCGATGACGTTTGGGCTGGCCTGTTGCGCGATCGAGATGATGTCGATGGGTGGGTCCAGGTACGACATCGCGAGGTTTGGGGCGGAAGTCTTTCGGCCATCGCCGCGCCAGAGCGATCTGATGATCATCGCCGGGAGGGTATCGCAGAAGATGGCGCCGGTGATCCGGCGGTTGTATGAGCAGATGCCGGAGCCCAAGTGGGTGATCTCGATGGGGGCGTGCGCGACCTCGGGAGGGGTGTTCAACAACTATGCGTTGCTGCAGGGCGTGAACCAGATTATTCCGGTGGACATCTATGTTCCCGGCTGCCCGCCGCGGCCGGAGCAGTTGTTGTATGCGATCACGTTATTGCAGGAGAAGATTCAGGCGGAGCGAGGTACTATACGGAAGACGCTGAACCTGGCGTAGGACGCGGCAGAGGTGGATGCTGATTGTTCGCCGGGATCGGTTCAGGGTTCCGGGTAGTAAAGCTTTTGGTGGACCGGTGCGCGGAGCTTGCTGGAATTCAGCTTGTGTGTACTTTTCGGGTTCACCAGGGCTATTGGCTTGCGCGGAAATGACGATAGAGTCGACAGATGAAGATTATTCGTGGCTTCGCGCAGTTTCTTCCAGAGCTGGTCAGCAACTGCGGTAAACTTTATCGAATCAAACATTAATATCTTGAGTGCCAGCGTACGTCGCAAGTAAAAGCTTAAGTTTCAGCGGAGGAAGTCGAATGGTTTATCGCCCGTTTTCCAGTCTTGGCCGGTTCGTACTGGCTGCATGTGCAGTCACCCTTGGTGCAGGCAGCCTGGGCGCACAGACTGCGCCCAGCACGCCCGCCCCAGCCGGGCCCAACCCATCACGTGTGGACATCTTTACCGGTTACTCGTACTTCGGCGCACATGGACAGCTGAAGCCGGCCGGGGTCAACTACTCGTCTGTTGACGAAGGAGCTGCTGGGAGCGCGGCGTACTACTTCAACAAGTATGTTGGAGCGGAGTTGCAGTTTACGGCGCATCCGGATGGAAAGAACGATGGTCTGTACTTCGCTTCGGCTGGACCGATTTTCCGTGCACCGATGGATAACTTCACCCTGTTCGCCCACGGCCTTGCCGGCGGGGCCCGGGTAGGCGGGCCGAACAACAGCGGTACCCCGTTCTACCATGAGCCCTACATGTGGGGACCGACGCTAGCTGTCGGTGGGGGTATGGACTACGATCTTCCGTTCCTGAATCATCGTTTTTCCCTGCGTCTGTTTGAGGCTGATTATCGTTACTTCCACGAGGATTTCGGACCGTATGTGGGAATCCCGACTCCTGGTGTTCTTGGTGGGCGGGCTAACGTGGGTGCGGCCGAGCTAAGCACCGGTATCGTGACGCATTTCGGGAATATCATTCCACCTCCGCCAGTGACCTATAGCTGCGTGGCTTCGCCTGCAAACGCGTTTCCGGGTGACCCGATCACAGTGACGGGCACGGTCTTGAACCTGAACCCGAAGAAGACGGCCAGCTACACCTGGAACACGGATGGCGGCACGATCTCGGGCACCTCGAACACGGCGAATATCGACACTAAGTCCGCACAGCCGGGTTCCTTTACCGCCAAGGGTCATGTCACGGAGGGCAATAAGCCTGGTCAGATGGCGGACTGCTCTGCGGCTTTCACGATCAAGGCATTTGAGCCACCGACCATCAGCTGCTCGGCGAATCCGTCGACAGTGAGCCCCGGTGACTCTTCGACGATTACCGCAAACGGCGTCAGTCCGCAGAATCGTCCTCTGACCTACAGCTACAGCGCAACCGCAGGTTCGGTCAGTGGAAGCACGTCGACCGCAACCCTGACGACCACTGGAGCAGCACCTGGAACGATCACCGTCACCTGCAATGTTGTAGACGACAAGGGCCAGACCGCCTCGTCGACGACAACGGTTACGGTGAACGCGCCAGCGCCCCCGCCCCAGCCGAAGACCAGCAACCTGTGCTCCATAAACTTCGAGCGCGATACCCGCCGTCCGGCGCGTGTCGACAACGAAGCTAAGGCCTGCCTGGATGACATCTCGCTCAACCTGCAGCGCACCTCCGACGCGAAGCTTGCGATCGTGGGCAGTGCGGCTGGTGGAGAGAAGATGGGCAGCAAGCTGGCTGCAGAGCGCGCCGTCAATACCAAGGACTACCTGGTGAAGGAGAAGGGCATCGATGCGTCACGTATTTCGGTCTACACCGGAACGACGGACGGTAAGACGGTGACCACAACCCTGATCCCGGCGGGTGCAACCATGGACAACACCGGCGTGACCGCGGTCGATGAATCTGCTGTCAAGGTTCAGCCCCGCAAGGCGCTTCCTGCCGGCCGGCGTCGCCACCACAAGAAGAAGTAACCGAAGTAAATAAAGGCAACGTACGGAGGCTGACTGGGGTGCAATCCCAGTCAGCCTTTGTGTTGCAGTAACACGATTGACTGGCAACTGTGATCTTTGTCTCTTCTCAGGAAAGTTCCAACGCGTTATGACGATGTACCCAAGTAGGCGTTTCTTCCAATTCCAATTCGTTTTGCTGTGTCTTGTTCTTCTTCCTTGCGTGCTCGCTACGCGGGCGATGGCTGTGGATTGGCTCCCATTCGGACCGTATGGCGGCGATGCCCGTTCGTTCGCGGCCGACCCGAAGGACCCGAAGCATCTGTATCTCGGGACCACGAATGGATGGATCTACGAGTCCCAGGACGGAGGCGGATCCTGGAAGCGATTGGCGCGCGTGGGCAGGCGGGACGATCTGGTGATCGATCATATCCAGGTGGATCGTGCCGATCCAAAGCATCTGCTGGCGGGAGTCTGGGTGCTCGGCCAGACGGATGGAGGCTTGTTCCAGAGCAAGGATCAGGGCAGAAGCTGGACAGAATCCGCGGACCTGAAGGGGCAATCGGTTCGGTCGCTGGCCGGGGCGATGTCCGACCCGAAGCTCTTTGTCGCGGGCACGCTCGATGGGATCTATCGAACCACGGATGGAGGAGAGCACTGGAAGCTGATTAGCCCGGATGGGAGCAAGGAGATCCACGAGGTGGAGTCTGTCGCGATCGATCCGAAGGATGCCTCGACGATCTACGCTGGAACCTGGCACCTCCCATGGAAGACCTCGGACGGCGGGGAGCATTGGAACAACATCAAGGAAGGCGTCATCGACGACTCGGATGTGTTTTCCATCATCCTCGATCCCAAGGATCCGAAGATCGTCTACGCGAGCGCATGTTCGGGAATTTACAAGAGCGAGAGTGGCGGGGATAAGTTTCAGAAGGTGCAGGGAATTCCGTCGACTGCGCGCAGGACGCGAGTTCTGATGCAGAGTCCCAAGGAACTCGAGACGGTGTACGCCGGAACCACGGAAGGTCTCTTCCGGACCATGGATGGCGGCAAGAGTTGGACGCGGACGACTGGACCGGAGGTCATCGTAAACGACGTGTTCGTGGATCCGACCAACACGAAGCACGTCCTTATATCCACGGACAGGGGCGGCGTCCTTGCGAGTGAGGACGCGGGAACGAGCTTTCAGGCTTCCAATGCCGGCTTCACCGTTCGGCAGGTGGCCAGCTACGTTGCCGACTCGCGATCCCCTTCCACCGTTTACATCAGCGTGTTGAACGATAAAGACTGGGGCGGAGTCTTCGAGAGCACGGACGGAAGTCTAAGCTGGACGCAGCAGAGTGCCGGCCTGGAGGGTCGAGATGTCTTCAGCCTTGGACAAGCCTCGGACGGTACGCTGATTGCCGGAACGAGCCACGGGATCTACCAGCGGAAGAACTCTCAATGGAAGCGGGCGGAGAATATTGACCTGTCTGGATCCTCTGCGGATCGACCGAAGCCGGCTGCTTCCAAGAAAGCGGCTCCGAAGCAAGGCAAGGGCCATGGTAGGAGGGCGGCGATCAAAGCCGCTCCACGGAAGACGGCCAGGTCCGTCACGCCGGTTCGTTCACCCTCGGCTCCGGTGAATCCTGCCTTCGACGGAAGCACCTTTGCGATCGCGACGGTCGGAGAGACGGTGTATGCGGCGACCTCACAGGGTTTGCTGAGCAGCGGAACGGCGGGGGAGAGCTGGAAGATCGTCCCCGGGCTGGAAGCGCAGCCTTACCAGTTTGTGGCGGGTGAGCGGTCTCTGATTGCGGCGGCCACGCTGCATGCTCTGCTGAAATCGAGCGACGGCGGAGCGACCTGGTCCGCGGCGACGCTTCCCCAGGGGGTTACGCAGATCACGGCGATGACCGTGGATGATTCCGGCGGTATCTGGGTTGGTGGACGTGAAGGCGTATGGGTCTCGCCCGATGCGGGATCGAAGTGGAACCAAGTCAAAAACTTGTTTGTCCAGGACGCGAGCAACATCTTTTTCGACCGAGGCACGAAGCGAATCTACATCGCGGCGAACAAGTCGACTCACCTGACCTACATGGTGCAACTGCCGGAGCTTTCGGTCCACTTCTGGGATACCGGATGGGATCTCCGGTTCGTTCGGCCCATGGGCGATCACCTGGTCGGGGCAACCCTGTTCGACGGGATGGTTGTGCAGCCGCGCATGGTGGATTCTCTTGAAATTAAGGCGATGCGATAGCCGGAGCGCGCCCAGGCGGAAGGTGCGTGCGGCGTAGAATGAGGCTATGAATGCCTTGGATCTTGGACATCGCGCACGGCACGGTTTTCAGACGGACGATGCCCGTTTGAATCCTATTGCTGAAAAGGTTGCTGCTGGGGAGCGATTGAGCTTCGAGGATGGGATCGTTCTCTATCGGAGCGGAGACATCCTTGCGGTGGGGTGGCTGGCCAACCTGGTACGCGAGCGGATGCATGGAGACATCGCTTACTTCAATGTGAATCGGCACATTAATCCGACCAATGTCTGTGTGGCCTCATGCCGGCTTTGCGCCTTCGGCAAGAAGAAGGGCGAGGCGGGGACGTATACGATGGCGCTCGAAGAGGCTCTGGAGACTGCTGCCTCGGGGTACACGGAGGCGGTCACGGAGTTCCACATCGTGGGCGGTCTGCATCCGGATCTGCCGTTCAGCTACTTCATGGATCTGGTGCGCGGCTTGAAGGAACGTTTTCCGAAGGTGCATGTGAAGGCGTTCACGATGGTTGAGGTGGCGTTTCTGGCAAAGCGAGGAAAGATGTCGATCGCGGAGACGCTCGAACAGATGAAGGCGGCGGGTGTGGACTCGATGCCGGGCGGTGGCGCGGAGATCTTTGCGGACCGGGTGCGGCACATCATCTGCGACCACAAGATCGACGGGGGAGAGTGGCTTGAAACCGCGCGGCTGGCGCACAAGACTGGGCTTCGGTCGAATGCGACGATGCTCTACGGTCACATCGAGAATGAGGAAGACCGGGTGGATCACCTCCTCAAGCTGCGCGCGGTTCAGGATGAGACCGGTGGCTTCCAGACGTTTATTCCGCTGGCGTTTCATCCGGATCACACGGTTTTGGAGCACCTTCCGCGGACCACGGGCATGCTGGATATCAAGCAGATTGCCGTGGGCCGGCTGCTCCTGGATAACTTTGCCCACGTGAAGGCGTACTGGCAGATGATGACGCCGAAGATTGCGCAGATTGCTCTGCGGTTTGGCGCGGATGACATCGACGGAACGGTAGTGGAAGAGAAGATTTACCACGATGCTGGTGCGACCACGCCGCAGGGTATGCGTCGCGCGGATCTGATTCGACTGATCACGGAGGCCGGTCGGGTTCCCTTTGAACGCGACACGATGTACCGAGCCGTGACGCGTAGCGAGGACACGTTTACTGTCGCCGTCTAGGGGCGCGCGAGTGCAGGGTTTCTCCTGGCCCCCAAGGGCGTCACCCTAACCTCAAGGGCCTCACCTTAACCTTAGGTTCGCAGTATGGCTCTTACGAGTATGGCTGCGAGTGGAGACGATCTGGATCTCCGTGCGTGCGGATAGGAAAGAACTGCCAAGGCAGGCATGCTGTGGATGCCTGTACGTTCATCCCGGCAGATTGGGCCTGGCGTTTTTGTTGGCGACCCAGGCGCAGCCTGTGAACTCCGGTTTCGGACCGAGGGAACCAACGCTCGTGAGCCAGCGTATCGGTTGACACGTCGGACCGCCGCATGAAACGCTTAATGCATTCATGAAAGCCAAGGTGAACGTCTAGCCGGAACGCAGGCGGGCTGGGTCGCTCACACGCAATCAGTGATCCTCATCAGGCAAGGCGTTGGACGAAGATCCGGCGCCGGCTCTACACGGTGGGGTACCCGCAGAAACGACTGCGGCAACGAACTACTTATCGGAGGAAGCATGAGAAGCTTTGCTGCATTCATACTCAGGATTCTGTGTATCGCGATCGTGTCTGTGAGCGGTTTGACCGTAGCCAACGCCCAGTCCACGGCAACCCTGGCGGGCACGGTGACCGACCCTTCCGGAGCGGTCATTCCAGGCGCCACGGTCATCATCCGATCGCTGGAGACGGGCGTGGAGCGGACAACCGTCAGTGACGCCGCGGGCGACTACACGGCGCCTTCGCTTCAGCCCGGCGATTACAAGTTGACGGCGGATGCCCCGGGGTTCAGCAAGTTCGTGGTCGAGCGGTTGACTCTGCAGGTGGATGCTCACCTGACCGTGAACGCGAAGCTGGGGCTCGAGAGCGCCGGGACGACGGTGCAGGTGGAGGGCGTGCCGCCGCAGATTGAGACGCAGACGATGACGGTGGGGCAGGTGATCGACCGGGAGACGGTGCAGCAGATTCCGCTGAACGGACGTCACTTCCTGGATCTAACCCAGTTGGTTCCGGGTTCGGTGGTTCCTCCCGCGAACGGATTTCTTACCGGTGCGAGCCGCGGCCTGGGATCGAACTCCTTCATTACGGCGGGTCAGCGGGAAGACTCAGCGAACTTCCAGATTAACGGTATCAATCTGAACGATTTGACGCAGAACCAGATTACGTTTCAGCCCTCGATCAACACGACATCGGAGTTCCGGATCTCGAACTCCACCTACAGCGCGGAGTATGGCCGCAGCTCAGGTTCGATCGTCAACGTAGCCACACGTTCAGGGACGAACGCGTTTCATGGTGAAGGCTTCGACTACATCCGGAACAACTACTTCGACGCGAGGAACTTCTTCGATCGCAAGCCAGCCCGGATGAAGTCTCTGAAGCGCCACAACTTCGGCGGAGCATTCAGCGGGCCGCTCTGGAAGGACAGCACCTTCTTCTTTCTGAGCTACGAGGGTCTGCGCCAGTCGCAGGATATTCTGTTACAGAGCAACGTCCCGACCGCGGCGCAGAGAGCGGCGTTCGCGGCAAGCCCGGCGGGCCCGGCGTATGCGAAGCTCATCAGCTTTATCCCGGTTGGCGTGGAGACGGTGGCCGCGAACGGGACCAGGACAGCGACCTTCACCGGGTCCTCGCCTGGGCCGGTAAAGACGGATCAGTTCAGCGGCGATCTGTTCCATAAGATCTCGAACGCGGATAGCCTGCACCTCTACTATGCCTGGCAGCAGGATGCGCGCACCGAGCCAAATCTGCAGAGCAACAACATCACTGGTTTTGGCGACCATCGGACCGCGCATCGGCAGATCGGCACGATCAACGAGGTGCATCTGTTCTCGCCCAATGTGGTGAACGAGGCTCGCCTGGGCTTCAACAGGATAGCGATTGGCTTCAACTCGAACACTCCCGCGAATGCTTCCGACTACGGCCTGAATACCGGCGTGGCTGCCTCGCTGGCGCTGCCGCAGATTACGGTAAGTGATCTCGGCCTGAACTTCGGCGGTCCAGCTGGTTTCCCGCAGGGACGATTTGTAACCACGGGCGTCTTCTCGGACACGCTGAGCTACCTGGTCGGCAAGCACACCATCCGGACCGGCGGCGAGTTCCGGCGATTCAACGGGAATAACTTCTCGCGGACACCAGGGACCATCAACTTCTCGAATACGGCGAACTTCATCAATGGCCTGGCAAACACCTTCACCTCGAACCCGGGCAATGTGACGAACCGAATTTTTATCAGCGCAGTCGCGGGTTTTCTGCAGGACAGCTGGAAGATTACGCCTCGTTTCATCGCAGAGCTGGGTCTTCGCTACGAGTGGAATGGAACCCCGGCCGAGGGCGGACACCGATTCGTGAATTTCCTTCCCGGATCGAGCGTCCTGCAGCGGGTGGATGAACCGTACCGCCAAAATTACAACTACGAGCCCAGGCTTGGCTTCTCCTACGACGCCTTCGGTACGGGCAAAACCGTTCTGCGCGGGGGCTTCGGCATCATGGCGGACCAACCCACCATTGCGACCGTCTCCGGGCTCGCGGGCAATCCCCCATTCTCGACTCCGGTCAATCTGGCTGCAACTTCGAGTACCACGCAGCTGCCGGTGGGAACACTGTTTACGCGGGCTTCGTTATCAGGTTTGAACCCGAGCGCGGTGACGCCGAACTTCAAGAACGCCTATACCGAGTCTTACAACCTGAATTTGCAGCAGGATATTGGCGCGGGCACAGCGGTCCAGCTCGGCTACATCGGATCGCAGGGCAGGCATCTCCGGGTCAACCGAAACATCAATCAGCTGATCTATCCGAATGGAACGACCGGGGTACGGCCTTACCCGACGATCTCTGCGACGAGCACGATTCGTCCTGGGGCGGCGCTCGGAAACATCGCCATGGCAGACTATGCGTCCATGTCGAACTACAACGCGCTGTGGCTGACCGTTCGGAAGTCGTTGCGCGGAGGTATGCAGCTGAACTCGACCTATACGTACTCAAAGTCGATGGACGAGAACTCGCAGTCGGGCACCGTCTTCCAGGACAACAATAACCCCAGCGACAACTACGGTCTCTCGGACTTCGACGTTCGTCATCATTTTGTGTTCAGCGGGACATGGACGCTGCCGTTCCATGGCAACCGGTTCAAGGAGGGCTTCTTGCTGGCGAACATCACGCAGGTTCAGGGCGGCAATCCGATGAACGTGGTGACGAGCTCGACCTATACGGGCGCGGCGGGAGCGATTCGGCCGACGCTGCTGGGCCGGTTCTCTACCGGCCGGGGAGCTCCCGTTGGGCTGAACATTCCGTTCATCAACGGATCGGTTTGCACGACGATCACTCCGGGATGCACGTTTTATGCCCAGCCGCTTGGGTTTGGAAACCTGCGAAGGAACGCGTTGATCGGCCCTGGATTCGTAGATACGGATCTCTCGATACAGAAGACAACGAAGCTCGCGGAGACGGTGGCGCTCGTGCTTCGGCTTGACGCGTTCGATCTGCTGAATCACCCGAACTTCGGAAATCCGAATTTGACGGCTACGGGTTCGCCGACCAGCACCTTTGGCCAGATCACGGCAACCCGCACCCAGGTTGGCGACGCGGGGTCTTCTCGGCAGCTGCAGTTTGCTGGAAAGATTACCTTCTAAGCCAAGCGAATTGGGGACGAGCTCCGTCGAACCTGGGCGGAGCTCGACGCCTTTAATGAGTGTTTCTACTGGGGAGCGTGGATGAGCGAAGGCGATGCTGTTCTACGAGACTATCGTCCGGAAGATCTGGATGCCATCGTCGCGCTGGACATGCAATGTTTCGCCCAGGAGTTCCGGTTCGATCACCGGGCGATGAGGTCATTCGCCGAGGCGTCAAATGCGGTGACTCTGATCGCGGAGGACGTCGGTCGAGAGATCGTGGGATTCGCTATTGTGCACATGGAGGGCCGAGATTCGAACAGGTGCGGGTACCTCGTCACCCTGGACGTGACCGAACGGCGCCGCAACGAGGGGTTGGCGACGAGGCTGGTGCGCGAGACGGAGCGGCGTGCGCGGGCTGCAAACGGACACGCCATAGGTCTGCATGTACATACGGAGAATGCCGGGGCGATTCGGTTTTACGAACGCAACGGGTACCGGCGTGTGGGCGTGAAGCGAGCGTTCTATGGAAGGAACCGCTTCGATGTGGAGATAGATGCCTTCGTCTACAGAAAGGAGATGCCCGGCAGGGAAGAGCTGTCCGGCAGCGAAGGTGTGACCGGGCTGTAGCGCAGCCTCAGCGTTTACCGAAGACATCTCCCATGCGGCGGATTTGGGCGCCGACACCGCGCAGCTTCTCTTCAAAGCGCTCGTAGCCCCGGTCGAGGTGGTAGACGCGGTCGAGGATGGTTTCGCCGTCGGCGACCAGGGCGGCCAGGACGAGGGAGGCGGAGGCGCGGAGGTCGGAGCACATGACTGCGGCAGACTGGAGCTCGGAGCGGCCGCGGACGGTGGCGGAACGTCCGTTGACGGTTATGTTGGCGCCCATGCGGTTGAGCTCCTGCACGTGCATGAAGCGGTTCTCGAAGATGTTTTCGGTGACGACGGTGGTGCCTTCCGCCTGGGTGGCGAGGGCCATGAACTGGGCCTGCATGTCGGTGGGGAAGCCGGGGTACTCCTCGGTGGAGATGTCGGCGGCCCTGAGGGTGCCGCCGGAGCGGACGCGGACGTTGTCCTGACCGACGTCGATGCGGACGCCGCACTGTTCGAGCTTGGCGAGGAGAGCGCCGAGGTGGGCGGGGTTGCAGCAGTCTACGTTGAGGTCGCCGCCGGTAATGGCGCCGGCGACGAGAAAGGTTCCGGCCTCGATGCGGTCGGGGTTGATCCTGTAGCGGGCTCCGTGGAGCTTGGCGACGCCCTGGACGCGGATGGTGGAGGTCCCGGCGCCTTCGATCCTGGCGCCCATGGCGACGAGGAGGGCGGCGAGATCGATGACTTCGGGCTCGCGGGCGCAGTTTTCGAAGACGCTTTCGCCGTCGGCGAGGGTGGCGGCCATGAGGAGGTCTTCGGTGCCGGTGACGGTGATCTTGTCGAAAAGGATGTGTGCGCCGCGCAGCCGGCCTTCCCCATTTCCGGGGGCGCGGGCTTCGAGGTAGCCGTGCTCCTGGGTGATGGTGGCCCCCATGGCCTCGAGGCCCTTGATGTGGAGGTCGATCGGCCGGCCGCCGATGGCGCAGCCGCCAGGCATGGCGACGCGGGCGATGCCGGTGCGGGCGATCAGCGGGCCGAGGACCAGCGAGGAGGCGCGCATGGTCTTGACAATCTCGTACTTGGCGACGGGATCGGAAAGGACGGCGCAGCGGATGTGGGTACGGTGCTGGGCGCGGCCGTAGCCGAGCTCGACCTCGGCGCCCATGCTGCTGAGGAGCTTGCGTTCGGTCTCGATATCGCGGACCTGGGGGATGTTTTCGAGGACGACCTCTTCCTCGGTGAGGATGGCGGCGGCCATGCACGGAAGCGCGGAGTTCTTGGCGCCGGAGACTTTGATGGTGCCGAGAAGGGGGTTGCCGCCGCGTACAACAAACTTGTCCATGTCTTCCAGTTTACGGACAGGTTGGGACGATACGGTTGATGAGGTTGGTGCGGGGCTGCTGGGGGGTGGATCTTCCCCTTCCCCTGCGGATACGTTGCGGCGGCGTGTCAGTGGGCGTGACGTGGTGAGCCGGTGGTGGTTTCGTGAAGCAGGCGCGGAAGGTAGAAGCGCAGGAAGACGTCCGTATCCGACTTGAGGCAGACGGAGGCGTTGGCGGGCCCGGGCGTCTCGCGGGTGTAGCCTTGCCGGTCGACCTCGAGATGGAGGGGGGTGACGGGGCACTGCTTCGGGTCGATGGCGAACGCTACAGCGACGGCGTCGAACATGGTGGGTGTGGATTGTTTGGTCTCCGCGAACCACTGCTGATACAGCAGGGTCAGGGCATCGGTGAGAGGGGTGGCCTGGGTGAAGAGCAGATGGCGTGGGCCTTCACCGAGCTTCAGCTGGGTGGAGTCGAGAGGCATGACGTCGAGGGGAATGCCGGAGGTGAAGACAGCCTGGGCGGAGGGGATGTCCATGGCGATGTTGTACTCGGGGTCGGGCGGGTTGAGGAGCAGGGGAGCACGGTCGTCGTAGCCGAGATGGACGGAGCCGCCCATGAGGACGATGCGTTTCAGCTTTTTAAAGGTCGCGGGGTCGCGAGCCAGGGCGGCGGCAAGGTTTGTCTCGGGAGCGATGGCGACCAGGGTGATCTCGCCGGGGTTCTTCCTGATCTGGTCGAGGAGGAAATCGATCGCATCGGGGTGAGGCCGTTCCGGCTCCTGCCGCGCCCATGCGGCCTGGGAGAAGGCCCCTTCCTTCGCGGCGTGCCGCTCGATGCCGACAGCGACGGGGATGTCGCCGCGGCCGGTCTCGCGCAGGAGGCGGTCGAGGAGGCGGGCGCGGAGCTTTGTGTCTCCCCAGGCGGAGGTGATGCCGAGGATTTTGAGCTCAGGGCTGTTGAGCGCGAGACCCACGGCGAAGACGTCGTCTATGTCGTCTCCGATGTCGGTGTCGATAATGATCTTCTGGGGGGCCTGCTTTTCCTGAGCCGCGAGGTTATGGGTCATCGTGTGCAAGGGCAGGGACAGGATCAGATAGGCCGCGAGACGCTTCATGGCGGAGGGCTCCGTTCGAGTCTTGAGTATGTCTGTTGTGGGGGGTGTCCACCAGTGGGCACGGGGGACCATCCTGCGCTGCGCTCGGGATCAAGGCTGAAATGTAGAGGCGGTGGATTGGAGTTTGCGGTAGAGAAGCGAGTCCGTTTTACAAGGGTGCGGAGGTCTTACAAGAGAGGCGGAGTTAGAGTTCGAGGCGGGAGTCGTCGATGGCCAGGCGGACGTTGCCGTCGGACTTGGTGAGGCGGCGGACGGCCTCCATCTTGTCGACCTTGGCCTTGAGCATGACGACGGCGATGGGAATGGATTTGCCTGCGGATTTGATGGTGCGGATTGCGGTGTCGCGATCGATGCCGCAGACCTTCATGAGGACCCGGATGCCACGCTCCACAAGCTTCTCATTTTTCATGTGGACGTTGACCATGAGGTTCTCGTAAACGTAGCCCAGGCGGGTCATGGCGCCGGTGGTGATCATATTGAGGATCATTTTCTGGGCGCTGGAGGCCTTCATGCGGGTGGAGCCGGAGATGACCTCGGCGCCGACTTCGGCCACGATGGTGGTGTCGGCGACCTGGGAGAGCTCGGTCCTGTGATTGCAGGTGATGGCGGCGGTCTTAGCGCCGCGGGCGCGGGCATACTCGACCGCACCGACGACGTACGGAGTGCGGCCGCTGGCGGAGACGCCGATGACAATATCCTTGCGTGTCGGCCGGCGGCGGGCGATGTCGCGCTGGCCGAGTTCGGGCGAGTCCTCGTTCACATCCGAGGCACTGGCGAGGGCCTTGGGGCCGCCGGCCATGATGTATTGGACCTGGGAGGGCGCGGTGGAGAAGGTGGGCGGGCACTCGGAGGAGTCGAGCGAGGCGATGCGGCCGGAGGAGCCGGCGCCGACGTAGATCAGGCGGCCGCCATCGCGAAGGGAGCGGGCAACGGTGTCGATGACGATCGCAATCTCAGGCAGAGCCTTTTTGACGGCTGCGGCGATCTTTGCGTCTTCCTGATTGATGATGCGGGCGATCTCGAGTGCGGATTTGGTATCCAAACCTTCGGAGGCGGCGTTTGCTGTCTCCGTGGTCAGTTCCGGGAGTTCAGATGAGCTGCGGCTGCCATTCTTCAGGGGGGGCACCTGCTCAAGCATGGTGATGGAGGCCATAGGTTTCCTGGTACTGTCTGTTCGCTGCTTGATTCTATCTTACGCGGGCTGCGACTTGGGTGAAGCGTGGGCACGAGCTCTACCCCGCAGTAACTCATTGGTGCGCCTGTGGAGCTTAGTGGCGCGCCTGTGAGCTCCCGTTGAATGCCGATGTTGGAACGAGCGGTGAAGGCGCGGGAAAGTTCAGGGTAAGATGCGGAAGATGACTCAAGACCGTGTGTACGCTCTTCCGATGACGGCTGCCTTGTTGATTCTCCTCGCTGGGTTGACGGGCGCGGCTCAGATGCAGGCGCAGGCGGCGGCCCCGCCTCCCTTAGATGAAGCGTTGACGGCGCGCCTGGCAAAGCTTGCGGCGGGGCATCGCGGCCATGTGACGGTGTACGCGGAGCAGCTGAACACCGGAAGGCGGGTGTCGATCGACGCGGACACCCCGGTGCAGACGGCTTCGGTGATCAAGCTGACGGTCTTGTTCGAGGCGATGGAACAGGTACGGGCCGGGAAGGCCCACTGGGACGAGAAGCTGATGCTGAACACGGGCGATGCGGTGACCGGATCCGGGGTGCTGATGTTTTTCGACACACCGCTGACGGTGACGCTGAAGGACGTTCTGACGATGATGGTGATCCTAAGCGACAATACGGCTACGAACATGGCGATCGACCGGCTCGGGCTGGATGCGGTGAATGCGCGAATCGGGTGGATGGGGCTGAAGGACACCCATCTTTACAAGCGGGTGATGAAGCCGCCAACGGGGCCGATGCCGGCAGACCAGCCGAAGTTCGGGCTGGGCAAGACAACGGCGCGCGAGATGGCGACGGTGATGGAGCGGATTGGGCGATGTGAGCTGGCGGGACGGGACTCGGCCGGCAAGGAAGAGGTGGTGAGCGAGGCCGACGCCGCGCGGGATCGGGGTATCTGCGAGGTGGCCCTGAAGATGCTGCGAAATCAGTTCTACCGGGCGACCATCCCGCGGTACCTGGAGACGCTGGATTCCACGGAGAAGGGATCGGGGATCGCGAGCAAGACGGGAAGCCTGGACGCGGTGCGGAACGATGTTGCGATTGTGGCGGGGAAGAGCGGGCCGATGGTGATCTCGATCTTCACGTACGGGAACACGGACAAGGGTTGGACCGTGGATAACGAGGCCGAGGTAATGGTGGCGCGGCTGGCGAAGGAGATCGTGACGGCCTGGTCGCCGGCGGGGATCGATGGAAAGACGCTGGTGCCGGGGCTCGGGCTGGATAGCCCATCGCCGCGATGAACGGTGGCGAAGGATAAGCGGTCTGACGGAGGGAGCGCCGAGAGGAGCGGAGGGAAGTTGAACCACGAGCCAGGGAAGGACGAGCCGGAGGTTGTGGAGCCCATCTCCGGGAAGGTCCCCGGAGATGGGGCTAAGGGGTCTGCGTCCGCGGGTTCGGGCGGCGTACGGTCGTGGCTACGGGATACCGCGGTGTCGATCATCGTTTCGGCGTTCATTATCGTGTTTCTGTATCAGCCGGTGCGGGTGGAGGGGACGAGCATGCTGCCGATGCTGGAAGATCAGGACCGGCTGTTCATCAACAAGATCGCGTACCGGGTGGGGGAGATCCACCGGGGCGATGTGGTGGTGTTTCTGTATCCGCGCGATCACCAGAAGAGCTATATCAAGCGGGTGATCGCGGTGCCGGGGGACGATCTGCGCATCGAGCATGGCCGGGTGTATGTGAACGGGGACCGGATCCCGGAGCGGTATGTGCCTTCGCGGTACACAGACGACCGGTCGCAGGCGGAGTCGGTGATCCCGGCGCACGAGTATTTCGTGATGGGGGATCACCGGTCGATCTCGAGCGACAGCCGGGACTTCGGACCGGTCGACCGCGCGCTGATCTATGGCAAGGCGGCGTTTGTCTACTGGCCGATCGATCAGGCGGGTGTGGTCCGGTAGGCCGGATCTGGGATTGGGATCTGGGATGGACGCCTACAAAGGTTAGCGGCTGCCGGCGGCATTGTTGACGATCTCGGCGAAGGAGACCGGGTCGAGGCTGGCGCCGCCGACAAGCGCGCCGTCGACGTCTTCGAGGCAGCAGAGGCTGGCGGCGTTGTCGGGTTTGACCGAGCCGCCGTAGAGGATGCGGGTGGTCTGGGCGAGGCTGTCGCCGAGGCTATGGGCGATCTGGGCGCGGATGATCCTGTGGGCGTGTTCGGCGATCTGCGGGGTGGCGGTGCGGCCGGTGCCGATGGCCCAGACGGGCTCATAGGCGAAGACGATGGGAGCGGCCTGCGCGGGGTCGATGCCGGCGAGCGCGGCCGAGACCTGGCGATCGAGCACGGCGGAGGTCTGGCCGGACTCGCGCTCGGCGAGGTGCTCGCCAACGCAGACGATGGGAACGAGGTTGTGGGCGAGGGCGGCGTTGAGCTTGAGGTGAACGGTCTCGTCGCTCTCGTTGAAGTACTGGCGACGCTCGGAGTGGCCGATAAGGACCTCCGTGCAGCCGAGCGCGAGGAGCATGGTGGGCGAGGTTTCGCCGGTGTAGGCCCCGGCGTCGAGCCAGTGCATGTTTTGCGCGCCGATGGCGACCTGCGAACCTCTGGCGGCTTCGAGGGCGGCGGGAAGGGAGGTGGTGGAAGGGAAGATGACGATCTCGGCTTTGCTGCCGGCGGGGATGAGGTCTTTAAAAGTGTTGATGAAGGAGGTGGATTCCCCAGGTGTCTTGTACATCTTCCAATTGGCGGCGAACAGGTGCTGGCGCATGTGTGTGTAGGTTACTGCGAATCAGGATGGGTGGGGATGAGGGATTTTCGAGAGAGGTAAGTCCGGCGCGGGGCGGGCGTTCCCATCGGGTGCCAGGTACGGGGCCGGCTACTTGTCCGACAGGGCGGCAACGCCAGGGAGGGTTTTGCCTTCGAGGAACTCGAGCGAAGCTCCGCCGCCGGTCGAGATGTGGGTGATCCTGTCGGCGACCCCGGATTTCTGGATGGCTGAGACGGAGTCTCCGCCACCGACGATGGTGGTGGCGTTGCGGTTGGCGGCCACGGCGTGGGCGATAGCGTTGGTTCCGTGGGCGAAGGCGGGGAACTCGAAGACGCCCATGGGACCGTTCCAGACGACGGTGCTGGCATCGGCGATGGCGTCTGAGAAGAGCTTGATCGAATCGGGGCCGATGTCGAGGGCCATCTTGCCTTCGGGAAAGGCGCCGGCCCCGGAGAAGGTTTCGGTTTTGGCGTCGGCGGCGAAACGGTCGGCGAGGATGTGGTCGATGGGAAGGAGGAAGCGGACGTGCTTCTGCTCGGCCTTGGCGAGGGCTGCCCTGGCGACGTCAATCTTTTCGCTTTCGACGAGACTTTTGCCGGTGGCCTGGCCCTGGGCGTTGAGGAAGGTGTAGGCCATGCCGCCGCCGATGATGATGGTGTCGGCCTTCGCGGGACCGTCGTCGAGCAGGTGGTCGATGACCTCGATCTTGTCCGAGACCTTGGCGCCGCCGATGATGGCGACGAAGGGCTTGATGGGATCGGTGACGGCCTTGCCCAGGTACTGGAGCTCCTTTTCGAGGAGGAGGCCGGCGGCGGATTGCTTGACGTGGTGGGTGATGCCTTCGGTAGAGGCGTGGGCGCGGTGGGCGCTGCCAAAGGCGTCGTTGACGTACAGGTCGCAGAGGCTGGCGAGCTGTTTGGCGAACTCGGGGTCGTTCTTTTCTTCCTCCGGGTGGAAGCGAAGGTTCTCGAGCAGGAGGGTCTGGCCGGACTCAAGATTGGTGGCGAGCTCGGTGGCGATCTCGCCGACGCAGTCGGGAGAGAAGCCAACGTTTTCGTTATCGTCGATGACCTGGTCGAGGAGCTCGCGGAGGCGGTCGACGACGGGGCGGAGGCTCATGGTTTCGACGCGCTTTCCCTTTGGCCGGCCCAGGTGGGAGCAGAGGATGACCTTGGCCTTGTGGCGGAGGGCATACTCGACCGTGGGAACGGTCTCGCGGATGCGCGTGTCGTCGAGGATCTCGCGGCCGTCCGGCGAGAGAGGGACGTTGAAGTCGACGCGGATGAGGACGCGCTTGTGGGCGAGGTCGAGGTCGCGGATGGAAAGCTTGGGCATGGTGGGTTTGAGGATAAATGTGCTCATGGGGTTGTGGGGTAACGCCCATCCTCGCGGAGGGGCTGGGGACGGGCGCGCTGAGAAGGTCTACTCCGGCTCACGGCCCGCACCCTTTTTCGAGCGCGGCGGCGCTGTCTCTAGGCACCGATCGGACACCTGGACGGGATTCGCCATTCTGCCTGCGGCGGCTCGCGTGAACGCCCGGTAAAGCCGGTTCACGTCGACCTTCTGTCCCGCACGCACCTCGCGTTCGACCGCCGCGTGCATGGCGGAGAGCAGTTCGTCCCGAAGTTCGTTCAGCAGCTTGTCAATGTAAAGGTAAGGCATGCGTGGCTTAAGCGTAGCAGTCTCGCACGCGTGGCGGCTAACGCACACCGGCGAGTCTTCGCACCGAGCGGACCCTGGAACGGGGTGAGGCCTGGAAGATCGTCGGGCAGCCGCCTAAGCCACCTCGGGCGCGGCAGAGGTCACCTTGAACTCGACCGTCTGCTTGCCGAGCACGGGGTGTGTTCCCGTGAGGCGGATGGTTCCGGGCTCCTCCCTGGTGCGGATCCAGACAGCGCCCGTACCTCCGATGAGACCGAAGGGATTGTCGCCGACGATATCGCCGGGCCCCTCGAGTGTGAGCAGGATGGGATCGTTTGCGAACGGCCGAACGCGCCCGAACTCGTCGTTGACGCGGAGAATGACGCGGGTGGCGTCTGCTCCGTCGGCGACCAGAGCGGTGTCGTCGGGCAGAAGGACGAACTGCTGATCGATGCCCTTGCCGGAGTAGGTCTTGGAGATGACCTGCTTGCCGGCGATGAAGCCGTCGATGCGAAGGTCGCCCCAGTTGCGGAGCTGCTCTCCGAGCGCGATCGAGAAGGGCGGGTACTTCAGGTGGGCGAACTGTTTGCGATCCGCGTCACCCTCGGCCACCATCTCGAAGTTGCCCGCGTGCTGGACGAAGAATTTGAGGTGATCGCAGTTGGAGCTGACCAGCGCGACCTTGAAGCCGACCGACTCGTCATTGCGCGCCCAGTGGAAGCTCGGCTCGAGAACGATCTCCTCCGCGGGCTCGCACATCGACTTGTAGAAGCCGGCCGCGGGCTTGGGCGTTCGGAACATATCCATGACGCCGTGGTAGCAGATGCGGTCGCCGGAGCCGAAGTTGTTGTGGGTGTTGTAGTCGAAGGCGCACCAGCCGATGCCGCCGGCATACTGCGGGTTGGACGCCAGCTGGTCGTGAACGCGCACGTGGCGGATGGTGTGCTCCTGCAGCCGCTCCTTGCTGTCGATGGTCTTGGTCGGAAAGGTGTGGCCGACGAATTCGGTGTTCAGGTAGCGCGGGTGATTGGGCGCCTTGAGCGGCCATCCAAAGTCATTCATCGTGAAGACGTCTTCCAGGAACTCCGACTCCTGGAAGTAGCGGATGCCGCAGGTCTGGCGGCGCTTGTCGAGCGAGTGCGCGAGCGCGTTGGTGCGGACGTAGAAGTCGTGATTGTCACGGGATTCATTGATCCGAACACCCCAGAGAAGAATGGACGGGTGGTTCCAATCGCGGCGAACCATGCGCCGGACGTTGTCGACCGCGATGTCCTGCCAGGGCTTTGGGCCGATGTGCTGCCAGCCGGGGATCTCCTCGAGCACAAGCAGGCCGATCTCGTCGCAGGCGTCGAGGAAGTGGCGCGACTGCGGGTAGTGCGAGGTGCGGACGATGTTGCAGCGAAGGTCCTGGCGGAGAATCTTTGCGTCCTGCCGCTGGACGCGCGCCGGCATCGCCTGGCCAACGTAGGGGAAGGTCTGGTGACGATCCAGACCGTGAAGTTTGACGATCTTGCCGTTGAGCGAGAAGCCGCCATCGGTAAAGGTCGCCTCGCGAAATCCGATGCGGCGCGTGTCTTCGTCGATCACGCGGCCGCCATCGAGAAGCTGCACATGCACGGTGTAGAGCTGCGGGTGGTCGAGATCCCAGAGCTTGACGGGGAGCGCCTTGAGCTTGACGGTCTGGAAGGAGCGATCGATCGGGATGCCGACCGCCGCGCCGGCAGCCTGTCCAGCGTCGGCGGCATCGGGTTCGATGGGTGCGGGCGGGTTGGCCTTCGCGGAGGCTTTGCCGAGAACGCGATCGCCGTCGCGCAGCTCCACATTGAGGCTGAGCTTGCCCGCGGGCGTGCCGGGTGCGCGATCCAGGAAGCAGTCCACCTCGAGCCCGGGGCTTGCGCCCAGGACGTCTGTCGGCCGGGCATGGATGTTTTCGAGAAAGGTCTGCGGCACCACGCGAAGCGCGACTTCGCGGTACATGCCGCCAAAGGTGAGGTAGTCGATCTCGTTCCCGAACGGAGGGATATCGGCGCGCTCGGTCGAGTCGACATCGACCGCCAGGAGGTTTTTGCCGTCCTTGCCGAGATGCTTTGTGAGCTCGAACGAGAACGGGGTGTACCCGCCCTTGTATTCGCCCAGGCGGGCGCCGTTGAGCCAAACGGTGGAAGCCGTCATGACGCCCTCGAAGTCGACAAAGACGCGACGGCCCGCGGCCTCGGCAGGCAGCTTGATCTCGCGCCGGTAGAGCGAGACGAACTCATATGCTTTATCGGGAAAACTGTGCCATGGCAGCCGCACGTTGGTGTGCGGGATGACGACGCGCTCGAAGTGCGAGTCGTCGAAGCTCGATTCGTGCGCCGCAGGGGTCATCTCCGGGCTGTAGCGCCAGCCGCGATTGATGGGCAGCACCAACCGGCTGCCTGCGGTAAGCCGGTTCGCCTCCGCGAGGGCGGGTGAGGTGCCGAGGCTCGAAACGGCAAGGATGGTGCTTGAATCTTTGAGGAACTTTCGACGGTTCATAGCTGTTCGCGATCCTTTTCCCGAGGCTTCTGTAAGCGGTTTCAATCCTAACCTGTCCGGGCGCGGTCTGGCAGCGCACAAGTGCCGAAACGCCGTGCAGACCGGTGAGGCATTCGGCTGGAAGCGGGCCCTTGACCTCGGGTTCGCCCGCGTGCGCCATCCCCAAACTCGGGTCAGTCGATGCGCTCGATCAGGATGGCGGTCCCGTCGTAGTCGCCTCGAAGCGAGATCCGCAGACCCTCTCCCATAAGCTGCGATCCACTGCTCTGCGCCTGCAGCAGCGGAGCCTTGTCGGCATCGAGAGCGGTGAGGCGATAGGTCGCGCGCCCATCGAGGCCCGCCAGACGAATGAGGGGGAAGGGGCTTCCGAAGTGCTGCGAGTGAAGCATCGCGAAGACGACTGCCTGCCTGCCATCCGCGCTCACGTACTCGGTTGCGGCCTGCTCGCTGCCCACCGGACTGATCAGGCGGAAGAGCTCTCCAGCCTGGACCGTCTGTCGAACGCGCTTGTAGAAGCCGACCATGCGGGCGGAGGTCGTCATCATCTCCGGGGTCCACTTGTTGAGGTCGCCGCCGATGCCGAGCGATCCGTTCATCGCGACCAGGAATCGGAACTCCAGCGGAATGACCCGGCGATCGAGAAAGTTCGGCACGTCGGTGACCCAGGCCATCATCAGGTTCGGGGAGTAAGCGTGGGTGAAGCCATCCTGGATCGTCAGCCGATCAAGCGCGTCCGTGTTGTCGGACGGCCAGACCTCGTCGGTATAGCGAAGGATGCCGAGATCGACCCGGCCACCGCCCCCCGAGCAGGACTCGATCTCAAGCTTCGGGTGCTTCTTACGCAGCTCGGCAAGAATGGAATAAAGATTCTGGACGTAGCGGACGTAGATCTTCTTTTGCTGGTCGAGCGGCACCGCATCCCATCCAGGTTCGGACCAGTTGCGGTTGTAATCCCACTTCAGAAAGGCGATGTCGTTTTCCGAGACCAGCTTGTCGAGAAAACCGAAGATGTATTGCCTCACGTCATCGCGCGCAAGGTTCAGAACCAGCTGGTTGCGAGCCTCGGTGCGCGGGCGGCCGGGAAAGTTCATCGCCCACTCCGGGTGCTTGCGGTAGAGATCGCTGTCCGGGTTCACCATCTCCGGCTCGACCCATATGCCGAAGTCCATGCCGAGCGCATGAACGCGATCGATGACCGGCTTGAGGCCGTGCGGGAACTTGGTTGGGTTTACGGTCCAGTCGCCGAGGCCGGCGCGATCGTTATTCCTCCGCCCGAACCAGCCATCGTCGATCACCATGCGTTCGGCGCCGATCTTCGCCGCCTTCTCGGCCAGCGCGATCTGACCCGCCTCGTTCACGTCGAACTCGGTCGCCTCCCAGGAGTTGAACAACACCGGCCGCGGTTTGGGCTGCGGCGACTGCGGAAGGATCTCCTTGCGCTGGAAGCGGTGCAGGATGCGGGACGCCTCGCCCTCGCCATGCGTCGTGTAGCCCGCGTAGAAGACTGGCGTCTCGAGCGACTCCCCCGGCGCCAGCGGATACGAGAAGTCGAAGGGATTGTAACCGCCAGTGATACGTACCTGCTGCAGCGCCGTCTGCTCGACCACGATACGCCAGCTTCCGCTCCATCCCAGTTCGCCGAACCACACGGGACCGTCGGTTTCGGTCGTCTCCGATCTGCTGCCGAGCGAGAACCAGGGGTTGCTCTGGTGCGATGTGCTTCCGCGTCGGCTTTCGAGCACGCGCGCTCCACTGCTGAGCGGCTCGGTGTGGCGCTGCCACTCCCCGCCCCATCGTCCCGTCAGCCAGCTCAGCTCGTATTTCGGCCCGGCCGGCAGGTTCCAGGTAGCCGAGCTGGCCTGCTCCACCGTGATCGCCTCTGTCCCGCGGTTCTCGATCGTGGACCACCGGGCCAGGATGCCTTCGGGGTAGAGCCGGTAGAAGAGGTGAACGAGGACGGGCGCGGTGATGTCTCGCAGCGTGATCTCCAGGCGATCCTTTTCGACCTTTTCGACCTTTGCGACCTTTGCGTCCGCGTACACGAGCCGAAGCGACCGATTGCCATCCCGAAAGCTGACCTTGAGCGCCGGCTCCAGCGGCATGCCGCCACCCCACCCGGCATACTCGAGCGGTGTCGTCTCGACCGAGGGGTCGAAGGACGCGAGCTCCGGGTAAGACTTTGCGGTGGGGAACTCCGCCTTCTGATCCAGCCGGGCGCCCCAGTAGATTGTTTGAAGCTCTTGGGCGTCGTTGATGCCCAGCGCGTAGGTCATCTGCCCCGCGCTCATCTGCCAGATCTGGTGAGCCTTGTCGAAGCGAATGCTGCTCTGCGCGGAGAGCATGGGCGCGAGCAGAGGAAGCGAGAGAAGGTGAAGGAGGCTGCGGCTCATGGAAGAGGGTCTCTCCGAAATTTGGGATTATCGATCGATCGGGTGAAGCGGTAAGCGGTTTATACCAGCCGGTTCCGCGGCCGTGTCAAGGGAGACTGCGCGCGCCGCCCTCGCATCCATGAGATTATTCCTCTGTTCCACCTTGCCCTGCCGGCCGCGTCTGCTGGAGGAGCTGAGCCTCTCAGTTTCACGACGCCTGGCCTCGTCGCAACGTCGTCCCTACCGGAGCTGACCTGAATGAGATCTCGACCTGCTCTCGTCCTTCCTCTCGCCGCTCTTGCCCTCGCCTTCCATCCAGCCCTGCGAGCAGCCGAGGCGCCGAGGCTGGTCGAGAAGGATGGTCGCCACGCCCTGCTTGTGGATGGGCAGCCGTACCTCGTTCTCGGTGCTCAGATCAACAATTCGAGCTCCTGGCCGGAGACGCTTCCGAAGGTCTGGCCGGCGCTCGAAGCGATGCACGCCAACACCGCCGAGGCGCCAGTCTATTGGGAGCAGATGGAGGCGCGGCCTGGCGTCTTCGACTTCTCCACCGTCGACGCCCTTCTGCAAGGCGCGCGCGCGCACCACCTCCACCTCATCCTGCTCTGGTTCGGCACCTGGAAGAACGGCAACATGCACTACGCTCCCGAGTGGGTGAAGACCGATCCGGCCAGGTACCCGCGCATGATCAACGCCTCCGGCCAGCCGATCGATGTGCTCTCGGCAAACTCGACGGTCAATCGCGATGCGGATCAACGTGCCTTCGCCGCCCTGATGCGGCATCTGAAAGAGGCCGACTCCACCGAGCACACCGTTCTGATGATCCAGGTGGAGAACGAGTCCGGCGGAATCGGGGCCGCGCGCGACTTCTCCCCTGCCTCCGAAAAAGAGTTTCAAGGGCAGGCGCCGGCCGATCTGCTCAAGGCCCTGCACAAGCCGAAGGGGAGCTGGCGTGAGGTCTTCCGTGGAGAGGCCGACGAGGTCTTCCAGGCGTACTTCCAATCGCGCTACGTCAACGCCGTCGCTGCCGCGGGAAAGGCGGAGTTCGCGATCCCGATGTACTGCAACGTCTGGCTCTCCTACCCTCCGGCGGAGCTGCCCGAGCGCCAGGCACCCAATCCGGGCATCGGATACCCGAGCGGAGGTCCGACCCAGAACCGCCTCGATCTGTGGAAGGCGATGGCCCCGGCGATCGATCTGATCGGCCCCGACATTTACAGCGACGATCCGGCGTTCTACGACAGCATCCTGCACATCTACGCCCGCCCCGATAATGCGCTCTGGATCCCGGAGACGGGCAGCGGCGACAGCTTCGCAAAGTTTTTCTTCTCCGCCCTGGGCGATGGAGCGATCGGCTTTTCGCCCTTCGGCGTCGACCATACCAGCTGGACTTACGCAACAGGAGAGGGCCCGAAGAGCCATGCGGAGAATTATGCGTTGATCGCTCCGATGGATCGGGAGATCGCCCGCCTGAACTTCGACGGCAAGCTCAAGACCGCGGTCGAAGAGGCGGGCTCGCTGCAGCAGGAGGTCGACTTCGGAGATTGGAAGGCGACCGTCAGCTTCGGCTTTCCGCAGCCGGATGGCAGGCGTCCATCCGGCACATCGGGCCACCACGGGCGCGCCCTGATTGCTCAGCTTGGGCCCGGCGAGTTCCTCGTCACGGGCGTCGACGCCAGCGTGGCCTTTCATCAGCCGGGCATGCTGCCGGGCATCCGCGCACAGATACTGCGCGCCGAAGAGGGCTTCTACGAGGGGCACAACTGGCACTTCGTGCGCCTTTGGAACGGCGACCAGACCGATCGCGGCCTCAACTTCAAGCAGGGGAATTATGTCGTTCGCATTCGCATGGGGCGCTTCTAGCCCGCTCGTCGCAGCCGTCGCGCCTCGTTGCAAGCTCCCGGTACAGCCCGTCTAAACCGGATCTCCCTCGGTTCCGCCGGTCGCTGTTCCAGGATTGCCGGTCGCGTCCCCAGGCGTGCGGGTGACGTTGAGCCGCTCGCGCTTCAGTGTCACGGTGCGCGTATCGCGACGTTCGGTGTCGCGCCGGGTGACCCGAATTTCTTCCCGGAGGATCAGCTCCTTGGTGATCACCAGCCGCTCCTCGACCAGCGGATAGATGGTCGTGTTCCCCTCCTGCCGAATGCCTGGAGGCGCGGCAACAGCCTGATTCAGCACCACGCGTTCTACCTCAAAGGTTCGCACTGCCAGCGGCACATCCAGGGTCTCGTGGTACTCCTGATCCTGCCTCTCGAGCAGGACCTTACCCGTCACCACGGTGCGCTTGCTCACCTCCAGCTGTTCCTCGATGATGGGAATGGCAATGGCCTCCGCGCCCGCCGAAGTCTCTCGTACGCGTTCGTCTGCCCGTGCTCTCTCCGGCTCTGCCTCGGCTCTCTCTGCCTCTCCCTGCACTCTCATTGGCCATGCCCGTGCTCTCTCTGGCCCTGCCTGCACTCTTTCTGGCTCTGCCTGCACTCTCTCCGGCTCTGCCTGCACTCTCTCCTCCTCTCTCAGCGCCCTCTGTTCTTCTGCCTGACGAAGCAGCGATGCGGTGGAGAGGTGGAGGATCTGTCCATCCGGTAGCCGAAGCTCCGTCTGTGCCCTGTTAGCGTCGAGGGCTCCCGACGCGGTGAGAACGTTTCCCGTAAGAGGCTCCGCTTCCGCGCGTCGCAGGGGAGACTCGGGTCCTTGCTGGTCTAAGAGTTGGCTCACAAAATCGCTCCGAACTGCGTGCTCGTCCTGCCTGCATGAGGAACGGGCCGGACATCGTCTGTCCGGCCCGTTCCGTGATTGTGGGATGACCCCCTAGTACCGGTTCTTTTCGGTGAGGTTCTCGTCGTTCTGCGTCCGGGTTTCGCCGGCGATGTTCTCGACCTCGACCTCCGTCTTGCGGACCGTCTCGTGAATCGCCTCGGTTCGCTGGTTGGCCTGCTTGCCGACCAGCACCTCTTCGACCACGCGGCTGTTCTTTCCGACTACCGCCTCTTCGCCGCTTGCGCGGAGCTCGAAGGAAGAGCCGTTGCCCGCTTCGAAATCAGCTGCCGAGGCAGGACGATTCACAGGACGACGCTCGACATTGATCCGCTCGTCGCGCAGTGTCACGTCGGCCTCGGCCGGCTGCTCGACGACATGCGAGTAGATGCGTACGCCACCGCGATCGACCTCACGCTTGCCGACGACCAGCTCTTCCTCGACCACGGGAATTGCTGTTTCCCCAGTCTTATTGCGCCCGGCAACATCCCGTTCCGCATCGCTCCCGGCGAACTCCCGGCCAGTGCCGGCGCCGTAGCCAGCTGCGCCCGCGCCCATTGTCTGCTGCGATCCTGTTTGCTGCGATCCTGTCTGCTGCGATCCCTCGTCGATGTTTCGCGCGCCGTGTTGCCTCAGCAGGTTGGCAATCTCGGTCGCCTCATCGTCCTCCGCCCTGACGGTAAGAAGCGCTCCACCTTCGTTGACACCGCTGGCGTAGTTGCTGTGCGCGTGCTCGTCGCCTCCCGTAAGGGAGTGGAAGAATTCGCTGATCTTATGGCCGATGCCTGTGCCCGTGTCGGAGCTGCGCCCCTCTCCAAACTCTGTGGAAGTCTGCGAATCATCCTCGTGGTTGTTGGCGACGATACGGATGTTACTGGAGTCGTAACCATCCGCCACCAAAGACTGCTTCACCTGTTGCGCTGCTGCTGTGCTGTTGAAAAGGCCTACGATCGTCTTTGACATGTGTCTCTCCTGATGAGCTGTTTTGGTAATGAGTTGTTTTTGCAAGTATGCGGCTTTGATTTTGCCTAGAATGCGGCTATTGGTGCGAGAAAAGTTCGACGCGGCGGATATCTGCCTTGCCTTGGCCTGTGGCATTGGTGTCGACCGGCTTCTCCGCCCCAAAGCCCTGGCCCGTTAACCGGCTCCGGTCGATGCCCTGGCTCTGGAGGTAGTCGGCGACGGCCTGCGTACGCTGCTCCGAGAGCGTGGCATTGTGGCCGCCATTGCCGGTGCTGTCGGTAAAGCCTTCGAGACGAAGATGGACGTTCGGATTCCCCTTCATGGCGGCCGCGGCACGCTGCAAGGTAGCCTGGCCCTCCGGGGTCAGCGTGGCCTTATCGGTGTCGAAGTGCACTGAACCCAGATCCGGGAAAGCCGCCGTCACCGACGCCGTCTGCGAAACCGCCTGTTCGGCAGCAGCCGGCGCGTCGCGATGACGCGTGAGGAAGTAGGCCAGCAAGGCGAGAAGAAGCAAAAGAGGGAGCAGCCATGCCCAGATGGGCAGCCCCTTTTTCTTCTCCTCGTAGACTTTTACACGTTCTGCCATCATGTATCTCCTATAAATCGTGGGAAACCAGACCTGCGGTATTCGATTAGCGAGATTTCTTCGCGTTGGAGCGGACGTCGGCCGGAGGAAGCTCTTCGATATCGACCTCGGTCCGGCGCACCGTCTCCCGGATATGCTGGGTGTGCTCGCCGACCTCTTTGGCGACCACGACCTCCTCGACGACGCGGGCGTTCTTCGTGATCACAGCCTCCTCCGCCGTCTCCTTTAGTTCCACGGAGCGCTCCCCCTGAGCGTTGAGGTCGGTTTGCGTCGCTGGGCGGTCCACTGCCCTCCGGTCCACCACGACGTGCTCCTCGCGAAGGTTGATTGACTCCTCGGCGGGAATCTCGACCACCCGGCGAAACACACGCACGCCGCCCTGATCGACGGTGCGTTTGCCTACCGCGAGCTCCTCCTCCATGATCGGAATGGCCGTCTCCCCTGCGGCCGAGCTTGCTTGCGCAGCAACACTATTTCCAGCCAGCGAGGCGTCACTTCCAGCCAGGGAAGCCCGGCCAGCGTCGGTGTTTCGAGGGGCAGATTCGTCGATCTTCGTCGCGTCGTGCCTTCCGAAGACCCGCTCCACCGTCCCTACCTCGTCAGAGATGGCTGAGACGGCAACGATGCTGCCGCCGCTTTGAATTCCGTCACGAAGATGCTCCATATCGCGCGCTGGGATGTCTAGTGTATCGAGCTCTGAAGTCCCGGATCTCCCCGATGCCTGCGATCCCTGCCCCCCAATGACGGAAATTGAGGATTGCGGTATGCCGGCCTGGTAGAGCTCGTTCAAAGCTGCCCTGGCCTGATCGTCATGATGGAACAGGCAAACAAGGGTCGTGCGATCGTTCGTCGAGGTCATGTTTTCTCCATGTCGCAAACGTTAAACATGCGTGGATGGGGTTATCCGGGGAAGCGTTTGGCTGCGCCCGGTGCTTCATGGACGCAGACGCAAGCCATTGCGCGCGTTCCCAAGGGCAAAGTGTCAGCTCCCCTGAAGCCGGGAGCGTCGGAAAGATAAGTGTTGAGGTGTAACCTTCGGATCGATACCTGCAGCTCACAAGAAAAACGCGCTCTGGGTTATTAGGTGCCCGCCTCCGGGGTGGATGTTGCTTGAGTGAGAGATAGGCACTGTGAATCTGAACCACTTTTGATCCGGCTACTTTATTTTTTGATGGCCGGAGCTTGCCCCGGGACAGGCGCAACGCGTGTGCCGCCGTTGCCATCTACGTCGCTTCTCGAAGTCCGCGCCCTTGGCAGGGTCGCTCCTCCCCTCGACCGCTTCCAAGCCGTGCCGTAACAGGCCGGTTCGCCTAGAATGCGAAAGGGCATCTTCCTGCCCGTCTCGATCCGAGATTCGCAGCTCCGAGATCCCGAACCAGAAGTGAGGTAGAAGTGAAGGCACTCGTAAAAAGCCGCGACGGACGCGGCCTCTGGCTCGAGGACGTCCCCGAACCAACCATCGGCATCAACGACGTCAAGATCCGCGTCCTCGCGACCGGCATCTGCGGCACCGACCTCCACATCTTCGACTGGGACGCCTGGGCCCGGAAGACCATTCCCATCGGTCTCACCATCGGCCACGAGTTCGTTGGCGAGATCGTCGAAGTCGGCTCCAACGTCGTCGACTTCCACCCCGGCGACACCGTCTCCGGCGAAGGCCACGTCGTCTGCGGCCGCTGCCGGAACTGCCTCGCCGGCCGCCGCCACCTCTGCGCCCACACCCTTGGCACCGGCGTCCAGCGCAACGGCTGCTTCGCCGAGTTCATCGTGCTCCCCATGACCAACGTCTGGCGCCACTCGCCTGGCATCCCTCGCGACATCGCCGCCATCTTCGATCCGCTCGGCAACGCCGTCCACACCGCGCTCGCCTTTCCCGTGCTCGGCGAGGACGTCCTGGTCACCGGCGCCGGTCCCATCGGCATCATGGCCGCCGCCGTCGCCCGCCACGCCGGAGCCCGCCACGTCGTCATCTCCGACCCCAACCCCTTTCGCCGCGAGCTCGCCGAAAAGGTCGGCGTCACCCTCGCCGTCGACCCCACCGCCCAGACCCTCCAATCGCTCTGGCCCCAGCTCCACATGTCCGAGGGCTTCGACGTCGGGCTCGAGATGTCCGGCAACGCCCAAGCCTTCCGCGACATGCTCGCGAACATGAGCCACGGAGCCAAGGTCGCCATGCTCGGCATCCCCCCGGAACCCATCGCCATCGACTGGAACCAGGTCATCTTCAACCAGCTCACGCTTCGTGGCATTTACGGCCGCGAGATGTACGAGACCTGGTACAAGATGTCCGTCATGCTCGAGAGCGGCCTCGACATCTCCGGAGTCATCACCCACCGGCTCCCGTGGCAACAGTTCGAGGCCGGCTTCGACGCCATGCGCTCCGGCAACTCCGGCAAGGTCATCCTCGATTGGACCGCCTGAGCCGTATCCGACGAAGGCCAGACCTCTGGGGGTCGCAATCCAACCGCCCCAGCGGACCGTCCTCCCCTCTAGAAGCCGCCTCCCCGGTATCTTTATAGCGGAATTTCGCGCAGACACTAGGAAGCTTCGGGCGCATCACATACTCTGAAGCATGTACCGCAACGCAGCCAGCGCCGCCATACCTCCAAGGCTCGATCCAATGGATACACGCAACCTCGAAATGCCTGCCTGTAGCCTGCAAGACAAGCCTGACAGCCTGTTCGAGCGCCTGGCGTGGTTTTACGCGCTCTGTCGCGAGTACCTCTTCCGCGATCACACCGAGGAGATCGCTCACTCCCTCTTTCCACCCCAGGGGCCGCCCCCGGGAACCCGTCTGTTGGAGCTCGGCTGCGGCCCCGGCTTCTATGCCTGTCGCCTCTCCGAAGAGTTCCCCAACCTCCGGACGACCGGCGTCGACCTCTCCTTTTCGCTCATCCAGCGCGCCCGGGATCGTGCCGCCGCCCGCCGGCTCTCAAACTGCAGCTTCCAGCGCGCCGACGCCCACTCCCTCCCGTACGCCTCCGGCTCCATCGACTGCATCGTCGTCTCACGCCTCTTTCTGATCGTCCCCGACAAGGAGGGCATCGTCCGCGAGATCTTCCGCGTTCTGAAACCGCGCGGGCTCTGCTTCATCGCCGAACCCACCTCCGGCTTTCGCACCCGCCTCCCGCTCGCCCTCATGTGGCTCCTTGCCCGGCTCACCACCTCCGCCGCAGGAAAGTACCGCGAGCCCCAGCAGGCCGACGTCCTGAGCCGGCCTGCCTTCGCCACACTTATCCACTCCCAGCCCTGGGCCGAGGCCAACCTCCAGTACGACGGCTGGTATCAGTACGCCGTCTGCGAACGCGGCACCGCTCCTGTCGCCGAGAACTCCCCTGACACCGAACACCTCTTCGACCTCATCCGGACCCAGACCGCCTCTGCCGCATCGCACTTTGTCCCCCCGACCGCCGATCGGCCCGTAACCCCGGTCTTTTCCTGAATCGGGACGAGGATTGCCCCACAGTTCCGCCCCACATCTTGTAAAACCCAGGTCACATCCATCGCTGTTACTCGTCCGCGCCCTTAGGTGACTGGTAGCCCCAGACCAGGTCCTCTGGGCGGGAAGAGTAACCAGTCGGGAGTTGTGCAATGACCTTACAAGGCTGGCGCACTCCCAAACGCTCCAAACCGCTCAATCTTCCCGTTAAGCTCAACAAAGGAAATAATTTACTTACCAATTGAAAACTGTTTTCGATTGCAGTCCCCCCTCCTGCTCGCTAGAGTTCTCGCATTCCCAGGAGGAATAGAACAATGCGCCACTTGCTTCGCTCAATCATCGCCCTCTCTGCCCTCGCTCTCCCCTTCGCCGCTCATGCCGACACGTTCAGCGGAACCGCGACCTTCTCCGACATCTCCAATTCCCACAACAACACCACAAACTTCTCCGGTGTCTTTGAACACTCCCCCTTCTCTTTCAGCGGTGGCGTCGGCACAACTTTCCATGACGACCTCACCATCACGACCTCCGGCGCGCCCCTCGGCTTGTTCGCTTCAAACCGCGATCGCGTCGCGGTCTCCATCAACTTCACCAGCCCCAACCTCGCCCAAAGCGGGTTCGCCGGAACAGCCACAGATATCGCCATCTTCGATGGCATATTCAATGGCACCGACATCGACTGGAACAGCAACAGGCACGTCGTCCGCTTCACCGATGGATCTTCGGTCAGGCTCGATCTGCCGAACTTCAGCTACGTCGGCCTCTTCAGCCCCTTCTCCGGGACGGAAGACCTGACCATCACGGTGCTCACGGCTGCCACGCCCGAGCCCTCGGGCATCGCACTCCTCGGCACTGGTCTCCTTGGTGCGGTCGGAGCAGCCCGCCGTCGGTTCTCCAGGTAAGCATGCTGCACCGCAAAAAGCAGCAGGCGGACCCGCGTGGGTCCGCCTGCTCTCATCGCACGCCGGACCGTCGTTATCGTCCAATCACCTCAGCGCCAAACCGCTCCATCTCCTCCCGCTGCGGGCTCGACTGCAGCAGCACCAGATCCACCCCCACCGCCTCAAACTCCTCCATCCGCTCCTTCACCTGCGCCGCCGTCCCCACGAACCCGCTCCGCAGACCGCGGTTCGAGACCGAGTAGTCCTTCTGCGAGATCTCCGTCCCGAGCTTCGATCCCGTCACCCACTGCTGGTAGTTGGCATACCCGCGCGCGCTTTGCTTGACGTCCGTGATGCGCTCGACCTCCTGCAGCGCCTCCGCCTCCGAATCCCGCACGATCGCATATCCGCTCACGCCAAAGACCATCGGCGCCAGGCCCGCCCGTTCGCGCCGCTCCCGCATGTCCGCGATCTTCGCGCCTACCGCCGCTGGCGCATCGCCATGCATCAGGTACGCGTCGCACTTGGTCGCGATCAGATTCTTCGCCGTCTCACTCTCCCCACCCGCATACAGCGTCGGGCGAGGCTGCCGCACCGGCTTCGGCTCCATCACGTTCTCGCGCACATCGTAGTACCGCCCGGTGTGCGAGAAATTTCTCGCCCCCCAGCAGCCATTCACCACATCCAGCCACTCGCTGGTGCGCGCATACCGGTCGTCATGCTCGTCAAACGCGATCCCGTACTTTGTGGCCTCGTCCTTCCACCAGCTCGAGACCACATTCAGGGTCAGCCGCCCGCCCGAAATCCTGTCAATATTCGCCGCCTGCTTGGCCAGCAGCGCCGGGTTGTGAAAGGTGGGCCGCACCGCGACCATCAGCTCCAGCTTCCTGGTCACGGCCGCCAATGCCGCCGCCGTCGACCATGCATCGAGCGACGGCTCCTCGACGCCCTTGATGTCGTTCAGGTTCAGCTCCGCTATCAGCGTCAGATCGAAGCCGATCTGCTCCGCGCGCAAGGCCAGGTCGCGTGCATACTCCCAGCTCGCGTCCATGCCTTCATCTTCGATGTTGCGGAGCCACCCGCCAAAGACAGGCAGCCAAAAGCCATACCGCATCAGCGAACCCCCGCCAACGTCTCGCGCTCAGCACCCGCCGCCGCGTCCAGCCGCAGCCGGTTCACCGCGGCCGCCTCCCGCTCCAGCCAGTCGGCCAGGCGCACAAACGGGTCGAAGCCCACGACACGCTCGCCATCGGCGACAAAGTTCGAGAGCGCATTGATGTCGTAGTACACGCGGCCACCATCGCGATCGTCGATCATGTACTCGACGCCGCCGAGCTCGATGCCCGCCGCCTCCATCATCCGCTCCACCTCGGCGATGACCTCCGGCTCCGGTTCGAATGCCTCCACCGTCAATCCACTCTTCGGCGCATCGACCGCGCAGATCGACCTGTTCAGCTCCTCGCCCGTCGGCGTCCTGCAGATATCGCCCGGACACAGGTCAAACGTCTCGCCCGTAATATGTATCTTGATCGCGTACAAATACCGTCCATCCAGGACCTCCACCCGGATGATGAACGATCCGCGAGCCGGAACAAACTCCTGCACCAGCGCCGTCGTGTCCATACCCAGCATCAGACCGTCCGGCAGCGCGGCCGCCTCCGCCAGCTGCTCACGGCGGTCGAAGCGCTTCACCCCGCTGCCGCTTCCACCGATATTCGGCTTCACCACTACCGGCCAGCGCAGCGCTTCGGCCGCCTCGACCGCCTGCGAAGCCCGGTGAATCACCCGAGCCCTGGGGAAGGGAAGCCCGAGCCGGTCCAGCATGGTCAGCTGCGCCGCCTTCGACAACTCACTCCGAAACGCCCGCACCCCATTTACCACCCGCACCCCGCGCGCCTCCAGGTGCTCCAGGTACCCCAGCGTGTAAAAGATCTGGTCGCCATGCCCGCGGTTCCACGCCGACGGGCTCATCTTGTTCAGCACCAGAGCGTACTTCTCCTCCGACCTGTCCTCCGGCCCGTAGCTGTGCTCGACTGCATGGAGCATCACAAAATTGGTCCCGCGCCGTTCCAACTCCGCAAACAGCGGCTTGAACCAGTTCGGCTGCTCATAGTAGATCGCAAGGGGAAGTGCGCCCGGAGTCGTGAGATTTTCAGTGGAGGCCATCCTTCCAATGTATCGAAGTTTCGCCAGAACTTCCCGCCGGTGCCCATTGACAACCGGCAGCCATCCACGGACAACTAACCTCTATGCGAGCCATCCAGATCCTCCAAACCGGCGGCCCCGAAGCCCTCATCCTCCAGGAACTCCCCGACCCCATCCCCGGCCCCGGCGAAGCCCTCCTCCGCATCGAAGCCTCCGGCGTCAACTTCATCGACACCTATCTCCGCGAAGGCCGCTACCCCGCCCCCCTGCCCTACACCCTCGGGCAGGAGGCCGCCGGAACAATCGTCTCGCTCGGCCCCGCCATCGAAGACACCCCGCCAGCCTCCCTCCGGCCGGGAGATCGCGTCGTCTGGACCGGTGTTCCCGGAACCTACGCCGACCTCGCCACCGCTCCTGTAGACCGCCTCATCAAAATCCCCGATCAGGTCACCACCCAGCAGGCCGCGGCCGCCATGACCCAGGGCCTCACCGCCCACTATCTCTCCCACTCCACCTACCCCATCCAGCCCCACGACACGGTTCTCGTCCACGCCGGAGCGGGCGGAACCGGACTTCTTCTGACCCAGATGGCCAAGAGCCTCGGAGCCCGCGTCTTCACCACCGTCTCCACCGAAGAAAAGGCCGCGCTCTCGCGCGAAGCCGGCGCCGACGAGACCATCCTCTACACCCGCGTCGACTTCGCCCACGAGGTCAAGCGCCTCACCGTCGGCGAAGGCCTCCCCGTGGTCTACGACTCCGTCGGCCGATCCACCTTCGAGCAGTCGCTCGCCTGCCTCCGCCCCCGCGGCCTCATGGTCCTCTTCGGCGCAGCCTCGGGCGCTGTCCCCCCGTTCGACCTCATCCGCCTCTCCACCATGGGCTCCCTCTACGTCACCCGCCCCACGCTCAAGGACTACGTGGCTTCACGCGCCGATCTCGATGCCCGCGCCACCGAGGTCCTCAACCATGTTGCCCAGGGCACGCTCCGCCTCCGCATCGCCCACACCTACCCCCTGAGCGAAGCCGCCGGCGCCCACCGCGACCTCGAATCCCGCAAGACCACCGGAAAGCTCCTTCTCCTCCCATAACTGCATTTGCCGTTGCCCGTTCTCTTGCTTGTCATTCAGGAGCGAAGCGGAGCAACCTGCTTCTCTGCCGACACCGCATACGAGACCTCAGCCACAGGTTGTCATCCTGAGCGCAGCGAGTAGACCCGCTTCTCTACCGGGAACTTCTCCTACCCAGCCCGCCACCACATCGCCGTCTGCTACCCTGAAGCCACACCCAAACCTGCGGCCAGCGTCATCCGCCTGCCGCGCAACCACACCCGTACCGCATCGGAATGTTCGGGAAGCGCGGTGAAACTCCGCCACTGCCCCGCAACTGTGATTTCGCGCACAAAGCCCTCGCCCACGCGAGCGCCTTTGTGAATGCAAACCGGCGATCCTCCCACTAGGCAGCCACAGGCCGCCCGGGAAGGGAAGCGATCGAGCACCCCGGCCAGCACGCATCGCGAACAGTCAGGAGACCGGTTCCGCCTGCGCTCATAGCCACGTTCCCGAGGGGGGAACGCAGGAGCCTCATCATGCCGTCACCATCCCACACGCGCCCACACGCGCCCGCATCATCCGGTAATCTCACCCGCATCGTTCTGGCGCTTCTCTCGCTCGCGCCTGCCGCCGCCCATGCCGTCGTCGTTCGCGGCACCGTCACCGACCAGTTCGGCGCCTCCGTACCAGGCGCCCGCATCCAGCTCATCCAGGGCAAGGCCACCGCCTCCTTTGCCATGTCCGGCTCGGACGGATCCTTCGAGATCCGCTCCGGCGACTCCGGCCGCTTCCTCCTGCTCACCTCCGCCCGCACTTTCGCACCCAACATCGGCGCCGACTTCTACGGCGGCAAGACCGACATCGTCCTGCGCACCGTCATCCTCTCGCCGGACGAGGTCCGCACCGAGGTCTCCGTCACCGCCACCGGCACCCCCACGCCGCTCCCGCAGCTCACCGCTCCCGTCACCCTCATCCCTCGCGACGACCTCCTCACCCGCATCGGCCTCATCGACGACCTCCGCCAGTCGCCCGGCGTCGCCGTCGTCCAGACCGGCCAGATCGGCGGCGTCACCTCGCTCTTCGTCCGCGGCGGAAACTCCGACGCCAACAAGATCCTCATCGACGGCATACCCGCCGAGGACGTCGGCGGCGGCTTCGACTTCGGCACCGTCAGCTCCACCGGGCTCGCCGGCCCCGGCCCCGGCAATGCCATCGAGCTCTACCGCGGCCCCAACTCCGCCCTCTTCGGCTCCGACTCGCTGGCCTCCGTCGTCAACCTCTCCACCCCGCGCGGATCGTCGCTCAAGCCCGTCCTCAACTACTCCGGCGACGCCGGCAACCTCCACACCCGGCGCAACGAGGCCATCCTCTCCGGAACCCATCGCCGCGCCGACTTCCTCCTCGGCTACTCGCGCTTCGACACCTCGAACGCCCTTCCGCACAACCGCTTCCACTCCTCCACCGCCGCCGCCAACCTCGGTTACAATCTCTCGGCCAGCACCCAGCTCCGCTTCACCCTCCGCAACGCCGACTCGGCAGGCGGCCTCACCAACGCCTACGACGCCTACAACCTCGTGCAGGATGGCAAGCAAAGCGATCAGGACCTCTACTCCGGCGCAACCCTCGAAAACACCACGCTCGCCGGCTGGCACAACCTCGTCCGATACGGCATCGCCCGCAAGCGCGAGCAGGCCGCCTACTTCGGCAACTCCGGCTATTTCCTCACCTTTCCCTACCCCTTCCCCTACCCCGGCGGCCCGGCTACCTTTTCCGGCTACTTCGGCAACCTCGTCAACCTCCGCGGAGCCAACGGCTACTCCACGGGGGGCCGGGCCGAGCTCTTCTCGACCGATCGCAATCAGGCCTCCAACCGCGACGAGCTCTATTACCAGTCGGACATCACCTTCCGCCACCACATCACCGCGCTCTTCGGCTTCCGCTATGAGAACGAGCGCGGCGCCTTCAACATCCCCGCCTACTTCGAAAACGAAAGCATCCATCGCACCAACTTCGAATACAACGTCCAGATCGGCGGCGATCTCGCGAATCGCCTGTTCTACTCCTTGGGCGGATCGCTGCAGAAGAACCACCTCTACGGCCTCGCCGGCACACCGCGCCTCGGCCTCGCCTGGATCGCCGTTCGCCCGGATCAACGCCGCTACTTCCATGGCACCCGTCTTCGCGCCAACGCCGCCACCGGGGTCCAGGAGCCCAATCTCGCCACCGAATTCAACTCCCTCTACCGCGAACTGCTCGCCCTCGGCGACACCGCGGATATCGCCGCCTACCACGTCGCTCCCCTGGGTCCGCAGCGCTCCCGCACCTTCGACCTCGGCGTCGACCAGAGCCTTATCGGCGACAAGCTCATCCTCAAGGCCGGCTACTTCCACAACCAGTTCTCTCACCAGCTCGAGTTCGTCGGCTCCGGCGAGCTCAAGAACGACTTCGGCTTCACCCCCGCCAAATCCGCTGCCGCCTTCTTCTACGGCGCCGAGCTCAACTCGCAGGCCTTCCGCGCCCAGGGCCTCGAAACGGAACTGCAGTTTCAACCCCTGTCGCGCCTCTTCGTTCGCGCCGGGTACACCTTTCTCGCCACCCTGGTCGAGCAGTCGTTCTCAAGCGACGCCATCGCTGCCCGCAGAGGCTTCCCCTCCACCAACCCCAACCTCCCCGGTATCCCTATCGGCTCCAGCTCGCCGTTCGTCGGCAGCCGCGTCTTCCGCCGTCCCCCCCACACCGGCTACTTCGCCGTCCAATACACCGGACAAAAGTGGTCCGCCGCTCTGAAAGGCGCCCTTGCCAGCCGCGCCGACGACTCCACCTTCCTCGGCGGCCTCGACCCGAAGTTCGGTAACAGCCTGCTCCTCCCCAATCGCAATCTCGACTTCGGCTACACCAAGCTCGACGCCTACGGCACGTACAACGCCACATCACGCCTCACCGTCTTCACCGACATGTCCAATCTGCTAAACAACCAGCACATCGGCCCGATCGGCTACCCAGGCCTCCCCATCACCGTTCGGGCCGGCCTCAAGATCCGCCTCGGCGGTGACTGATGCTGGAGACCAACCCCTAACCCGCCGTCGTCTCGACCGGAGGTGAAGTGCAGCGGAGCCGCAGGGGAGAGACCCCTGTATTTGGCTCGCCTCCGGTCCTCAACTCCACCTCCGCTTCTTTCGCCCGCCCTGACGTCCCAGGGAGTGCAATCGATGCGCCCCCCACGTTCATCTAATCGTCATGAGGTTCCTCATGACCTGCCGCCGCTTCGTCTCAACCCTCCCCCTTCTTCTCGCGCTCGCGGGGACCGCACCTGCGCAGATGGAGGGTCCCCAGCCCACCCAGGCTCTCGTCACCGTCGTCTCCAAAGCTCCCGCGCCCCTCACTGCAGCGCAGGTCGCCGTGGACCTCAACGGAAAGCCAGCCACCGTCAACGCCGTGACGCCGCTCTCTCCCAATCGAACCCAGGTCGCGCTTCTGATCGACGACGGCCTGCGCACCTCCGTCGGCCGCCAACTCGACGACCTCCGCAAGTTCATCCAGGGCCTCCCCGCCGGAACCGAGATCATGGTCGGCTACATGCAGAACGGCCGCGTCGTGCCGGCCCAGACCTTCACCTCCAACCTCGCCTCCGCCGCCGCCAGCCTGCGCCTTCCCTTCAGCTCTCCTGGGGTCAACGCCAGCCCGTACTTCTGCCTCTCCGACTTCGCCAAGAACTGGCCCACGGAGACCGCCGCCTACGGCGCCTCGAACACGCCCGGTCACAAGGCCCGCTTCGTCCTCATGCTCACCAATGGGGTCGATCCCTATAACGGCAGCGTCTCCCCCCTCAATCAGGACAGTCCCTACGTCCAGACCGCCATCACGGACGCGCAGCGCGCCGGCATCATCGTCTCCTCCATCTACTACGGTGGCGCAGGCATCCGCGGGGAAGCCGCCAACTCCAGCGGCCAGAACTACCTCGCGCAGGTCGCGCAAGGAACGGGCGGCGAATCGTACTATCAGATGCAGGGCAATCCGGTCGCCCTCGCTCCCTACCTCGGGCGGTTTCAAAAGGACATCGCGCAGACCTACGTCGCCACCTTTATCGCGCCGCCCTCGCGTGAACTCCTCCGCCTCAAGGTCAAGGCTCGTGGCAATGGCATCAAGCTTCGATCCGCCGGCGCAGTCCGGTACGGAGCGGTGGTCACCACCTCCGCCCCGTAGTCAAACCTGAGGTGGGCAGGCGAGGCTCATTCGCGCCACCTGAAAGCAGCGAAACGGCAGATTATTTACAGCGGCCCTGGCGCAATCGCAGGAGGCAAAATCGGCCTGCTGAAAACACCATCAGATCACCACGCCCTACCACGAAAAACACCACGATTTCACCACGCAAAACTCGCAGGAATAGGCAAACCCCCTCCAAATAGCCCAGTAGACGCAGAAAAGCCCCGGATCTCTCCGGGGCTTTTTGCTGGCTTCGCGCCTGAAAACGCGTCCGCCTGGATTGGCAGCTCCTAGTACATGCCGTCCATGCCGCCGCCGCCGCCGTGGCCACCGTGACCGCCTCCGCCAGCTTCCTTCTTCTCCGGGATCTCGGAGATCATGGCCTCGGTGGTCAGCATCAGGCCCGCGATGGATGCCGCGTTCTGCAGAGCAGTCCGCGTAACCTTCGTAGGATCAATGACTCCAGCCTTCACCAGGTCCTCGTAGACGTCCGTCCCGGCGTTGTAGCCGAAGTTCGTCTCCTTGGATTCGTGGATCTTGCCGATAACCACCGCACCCTCTTCGCCCGCGTTCGAGACGATCAAGCGAAGCGGCTCCTCGAGCGCCCGGCGGATGATGTTGGCGCCGATCTTCTCGTCGCCCTCCAGCGTCTTCACCAGCGCATCGATGGCAGGCACGCAGCGGACCAGAGCCACACCACCACCCGGAACTATGCCTTCCTCCACAGCCGCGCGCGTCGCATGCATCGCATCCTCAACGCGGGCCTTCTTCTCCTTCATCTCGGTCTCAGTAGCCGCACCGACCTTGATCACGGCAACACCGCCGACCAGCTTGGCCAGGCGCTCCTGCAGCTTCTCGCGGTCGTAGTCCGAGGTGGTCTTATCGACCTGCGCGCGAATCTCCTTCACGCGACCCTCGACCTCGCCATCCTTTCCGCCGCCGTCCACGATCGTCGTGTTGTCCTTGTCGATGGTGACGCGCTTCGCGGTGCCGAGGTCCTCGACCTTGACGCCCTCGAGCTTGATGCCGAGGTCTTCCGTGATCGCCTTGCCACCGGTCAGAATGGCAATATCCTGCAGCATCGCCTTGCGACGATCGCCGAAGCCAGGAGCCTTCACGGCCGCGACATTCAGCGTTCCACGCAGCTTGTTGACGACCAGCGTCGCCAGAGCTTCGCCGTCCACATCTTCGGCAATGATGACGAGCGGCTTGGCGGTGCGGGCAATCTGCTCCAGCAGCGGCAGGAGGTCCTTCATGGACGAGATCTTCTTCTCGTAGATCAGGATGTACGGGTTCTCGAGCGCCACTTCCATGCGCTCGGCATCGGTCACGAAGTAGGGGCTCAGGTAGCCGCGGTCAAACTGCATGCCCTCGACCACTTCGAGCTGCGTCTCCATGGTGCGCGACTCTTCGACCGTGATCACGCCATCCTTGCCGACCTTCTTCATCGCCTCGGCAATGATGATGCCGATCTGCGAGTCGGAGTTCGCCGAGATCGTCCCAACCTGGGCGATCATGTCGCCCGAGACTGGCTTCGAAAGCTTTGAAAGCTCGCCACCGATAACGGCTCCGTGCTCATCGCGCTTACCGATAATGGCCTCGACAGCCTTGTCGATGCCGCGCTTCAGCGCCATCGGGTTCGCTCCGGCAGCGACGGTCTTCACGCCTTCGCGATAGATTGCCTGCGCGAGAACGGTTGCCGTCGTCGTTCCATCCCCGGCGACATCCGAGGTCTTGGAAGCAACCTCGCGCACCATCTGCGCGCCCATGTTCTCCAGCGCATCCTTGAGCTCGATCTCCTTTGCCACCGTGACGCCATCCTTGGTGATGGTCGGGGATCCGAACTTCTTCTCGATCACAACGTTGCGGCCCTTCGGTCCAAGGGTGACCTTGACCGCGTCCGCCAGAATGTTGACTCCGCGCAGGATCGCCTGCCGTGAGTCTTCTCCGTGCAAAATTTGCTTCGCCATCGTGTTGCTCCTATGTTCTTCATCGGCCAGAGCCGATCCAGTGTGTTATAGTCCGCCAAATCGCAGCGGCCGTTCCATCTTTTGCCGCGAAAGCGGCGTCTGCCGCACGCAGTGCCTACTTCTTGATGATGCCGAGGACTTCTTCTTCGCGCATGATCAGCAGCTCTTCGCCGTCCAGCTTGATCTCCGTGCCGGAGTACTTGCCGAACAGAATGCTGTCACCGGCCTTGACGTCGAGCGGAAAGGTCTTTCCTTCGTCGTTCGACTTGCCCTTACCTACCGAGATGACCTCGCCCTGCTGCGGCTTCTCTTTAGCGGAGTCCGGGATGATGATGCCGCCGCGAAAGGTCTCGCCCTCTTCCACCCGGCGAACCAGAATGCGGTCGTGCAATGGTGTAAACGATGTTGTTGCCATGCTCTACATCTCCTTGATTCAATGTGGCGAACGCCGCAGCGCCGCAGTTTGTCTGAGCGGACATGCCCTGACTAGAGGGCTCGCGACCGCAGGATCTCGAAATGACGAGTGGAGCGGCTCTTGCCCTGGTCTCGCGCTCAACAGACATCGTTAGCACTCAACCCTTCCGATTGCTAACAATAAGTCACCTCCGCTCCCCTGTCAACCCGGCTCGATCAATGTGAGTGAAACTCGCGCAACCTCTACCCGGACGCTCAACCAGCATCCGATCGGACCCGGGGGGAGGTAAAATATGGCGCATGGTCGAACGCCGTCCCGTGCTTGTCGCTCTCTCCCTGTGCTCGATACTGTCCCTGGCTCCGCCGCCGTCCCTATGTGCCCAGCAGGACGCCCACGCCCGCCGCGGCCGTAAGTACAAGGCTCCGCCAGATACCTCGCACATTGAAGTCCTGGTCGTAAAGAGATCGAATGGAAAGCCCGTGGCTAATGCCGCGGTCGTCGTCCACCCCATCGATAAGGAAGGTAAAGACGAGGGCAACATGGAAGTGAAGACCGATCCCGAAGGCAAGGCGGTTCTGGACGTCATTCCGACCGGCAGCAATCTTCGGGTTCAGGTTATTGCGAACGGCTTTGCGACCTTTGCCGGGGAGTACGTGGTCAATGAGGCGAGCCGGCAGATCTCGGTAGCGCTGCTCCGTCCGCAGGAGCAGGTCTCGGCGTACGAAGACAACACGGGAAAACCTTCCGCGCGAAAGGCCGGCGTTCAGGAGCCAGTCAAGCCTGACCCTCAGAAGCAGCCCGCCACGCCACCGAAGCCGGCGCCACCGCCCCCATCGAATACGACTGCGCCCCCAGCCGGATCTCCGCGGCTCTAAGCGATGGATAAGCCACTCGCCGGCAAGAGTGCGCTCGTCACCGGGGGCGCCAAACGTATCGGCCGCGCCATCGCGCTGGCTCTCGCCGGGCACGGAGCGGATGTGGCGATCACTTTTCTCGCATCCCAGGCGGAGGCAGAGGAGACGGTGCGCGATCTGGCCGCGCACGAGGTTGAGGCCTTTGCCGTACGTTGCGACCTCACGAATCCGGACGACATCGTTGAGGCAGTCGCGTCCGTCGCGGAGAACTTTTCGGGGATCGACATCCTCGTCAACAACGCGGGTTTCTTTGAATCCGAGCCGCTCGACAAGCTATCGGTGGAGCAGTGGGATCACATGTTTGCGACCAACACCCGGGCTCCTTTCCTGGTGGCGCAGGCGGCGCTCCCGCACCTTCGCTCGGCCGGCGGGCGCATCATCAACATCGGCTCACTCGGCGGCATCCACCCATGGGCGACGCACGGACACTATTGCACCTCCAAAGCGGCGCTCCATATGCTCTCCGAGACCATGGCAAAGGCATGGGCGCCGGAGATCAGCGTCAACTGCGTTGCTCCCGGGATGATCGTGCAGGGAGAGGTCGGGGCGGCCTATCAACACTTTGCCGAGAAGACACCTATGCGTCGCAATGGGACCGCCGCGGACGTCGCCGCTGCCGTCTCCTTCTTTGCCACTAGCCCCCACTTCATCACCGGGCAACTGCTCGCGGTTGACGGCGGCCTCGGGCTCTAGGCGGGGGACGACCTCAGCCGAACATCTTCTTCCACCAGCTCTCCGGCTCCCGGTCTGCGTAAAGGCCTGCCGGCTCCGGCTGGGCGGCGAGGGGCGTGCCCTGAAATGCATGGAGGGGATTGCCCACGCATAGAAGATGCGCGTACTCTGGATCGTATCTGCTCGCGACCAGGTCAAAGGCCTCGCGCATCCGCGGCGCCCGCGATGTGGTGTTATGCGCATCCGTCGCCAGAAAGTGCACCCAGCGCTGCTCAAGCAGGCGATGCGCCATCTTCTGCGCCGCCTTCCCCATCTGCCCCAGCACGGAACCTGCCGTCACCTGCACCAGCACACCGCCGCGAAGCCAGCTGACCATCCGTTCCATGTCGGCCTGCAGCGTAGGATTCCGCTCCGGATGCGTCAGTATCGGCGTCAAGCCTGCAATCTGGAGCTGGTAAAAGGTCTCGGTCAAGCCCTGCGGAAGTCCATAGTCCGCAACCTCGATCAGGAGGTATCCAAGGCCGTTGATGCTGAAGCGAGCACGGTCGCTCTTGGCCTGCTGGATGTTCTCGTACGTGAGATGGAAGTCGCAGCCTCGCCCCAGCGTCAGCGCAACCCCCTCCTGGTCCAATCGTTGCTGCAGGCTAGCTAGCTTGCGATCGATGACGTCGGGATCGTAGGTGTACTGGTTGTTCGCGTGAGGCGTACAGACGATGTGGGTGATGCCGTCGTCCACCGCAATTCTAGCCATGGCGACGGAGGTGTCGAGGTCGGTTGCGCCATCGTCCAGGCCCGGCAAAAGATGATGGTGGATGTCTATCATCGCGGTTTAGGGTAGCACTCGCCGCCACCGGCGGACCAACGTCCGAGGCGCACTCACGCCGGTGTCGCCATTGACTGCACCAGAGCCTCGAAAATCCGCAAGCCGTCGCTTGATCCCAGCAGACTCTCGCTCGAACGATCCGGGTGCGGCATCATGCCAAGGATATTACGGCCCTCGCTCAGAACGCCTGCGATGTTCTCGAGAGATCCGTTCGGATTGGCCGCGGCTGTGACCTCGCCTGCCGCGTCCGAGTAGCGAAAGGCGATACGGTTGCTTCGATTCAACTCCGCCAGGTCCGCATCGTCACAGAAGTAGTTGCCCTCCATATGGCCGACCGGCATCCCAAGAACCTCGCCGCGCGCCAACGTGCTCGTGAACGGCGAATCGACGGTCTCGGTGCGAAGGTAGAGCTGCTTGCAGATATACCTCTGGTCACGATTCCGCATCAACGCTCCGGGCAGCATGCCCGCCTCGCAGAGGATCTGAAATCCATTGCAGATGCCCATCACCGGAGCGCCAGCGGCGGCGAAGCGTTTGACCGCCTGCATCACGGGCGCAAACCGCGCGATAGCTCCCGTGCGGAGGTAGTCCCCGTAAGCGAAGCCGCCCGGAATAAGGATCGCATCGCAGCCCTGGAGGTCTTCGGAGGCGTGCCAAAGGTATGTCACCGGCTGGTGCGCCAACGCATCGATCACGTTGTAGGTGTCATGGTCGCAGTTCGACCCGGGGAAGACGAGCACACCGAATTTCATGCCTTTGAGGGTAGCATCGTCGCCCTGCCGTGCTCCCTTATCCCGTCTTTGTGTACCCGGATTCCGCGACCTCGGCGGGCGAAGCATCCAACTCGTCAGCCGCCGCTCCGATCGATTCCTGCGGGCGGCACGGAGCCCCGGGATATGGAGTTGAGAGCACGCGATCCGGAGTTGAGAGCACGCGATTCTGCATCTTTCGGTCCCCCACCCAAAGATCCTCTGCGGACCGCGGGCGGGGCCCTGCTCAACTGGTGGCGCGCAGCGACTTTGGATGCTCTGATCGTCGGTGTGCTCTGGTTCGCCGGCCTGGAGATCCTCCACGTTCCACTGGCGCCGTTGTGGGCCGGTGTCGGGGCTGTCTGCCAGTTCGTTCCCGGCTTCGGAGGAATGCTCGCGCTGATTGGTCCCGTGCTGTCCACCGCCTTGACCGTCGATACATCCGAAGACTGGTATCGGCTCGGTTATGTCCTGGGGCTGTACGGCCTCATCGCTATCCTGGAGGGTCTGGTCATCGGCCCATACGTGCTGCACCGCACCACGCGCGTTCCATGGTGGGCCGCCTTCCTTGGACCTATCGTGCTGGGCATTCTGATTCCGCCCTGGGGCGTCTTGATTGCGCCGCCCTTGCTGGCCATCGTGTATGCCTTCCGACGTCCACCCGCCCCGCGGCCGCAACGCTGACCTCGGTTACGCCGCGAGGCTGTCTCACTAAGCCCCGAGCTTGTACCGTGTCTCCGCAAGTCGGAAGAGCGGCCGCCACACCAGCCGGTTGGTCGTTACGACCATTAGCGAGATCAATACCGTCCCCAGCAGAAGGATAGGGAACTGACCCTGGTCTGTCGCAGCGCTGATCTGCGCCCCCAGCCCCACGGTCTCGAGCGTCCGATTGTTCAGCCGGAAGTACTCGGCGATGATGCTCGCATTCCACGCGCCGCCCGAAGCGGTCACCATCCCCGTGATGAGAAAGGGAAAGATGCCGGGCAGAATAACCGTTCGCCACCGCTGCACCGTGCTGAACCGGAACAGGGTCGCTACCTCCTTCAGGTCGGTCGGAATCGCCAGCGCCCCGGCGATCACGTTGAACAGGATGTACCACTGCGTTCCGAGCAGCATCAATGCGATCGATCCGATCCCCAGACCTCCGCCGAGCCGCACCAGGCCGAGCAGAAGAATAGGGAACAGCGCCGTCGCCGGCACCGATGCCGCGATTTGGGCGAGCGGCTGCGCCACCCGGGCCAGGCGCGGATGAAACCGATCGCCACGCCTGCCGGGATGGTCCAGGCTGCCGCCAGCAGCAGCGAAAGGTTGACCCGCCCAAAGGTCGCCGCCGCTCCCTTCAGAAGCTCCAGGTACTGCGCCCCGCGCACCGGACGCACCAGCGCCACCGTCTGCCGCGCCATGTACAGGATCACGGCTACCGCCACCGCCAGCAGGAGCCAACCGACAATTCCAGAGGCGTCCCGCGCCGGAGTTGGCTGGGTCGCGAGGGCCAGAACCCGCTGCTTCCGGCGCCGCGCCAACCGCGCATAGAGTCTCTCGCTCAGGAGTTCGGTCGTGTGCTCCCCCAAGACCCGCAAGGCGTTCGATTGTGTCAGCAGGTGCAAGATGGGAGACGCTACCCGCTTCGAACTCTCCACCTGCTCGAACTTGAACTTGTCGCTCCAGGCGATCAGCGGACGCCACACCAGCTGGTCCGTCGCCACGATGATTGCGACCATCGTTGTGACGCCCCACGCAATAGCGCGTCCGTTACCCGCATCCGCGGCCGTCTGGAGGTACGACCCCAGGCCCGGTAGCCGGAAGTCCTGCGAGCGGAAGTGGAACATCTCGCACGCCATCAGGAAAAACCAGGCCCCGGCAACCGACATGATGGAGTTCCAAAGCAGCCCGATCGCCGCATACGGCAGCTCCAGCTGCACCAGCCTCTGCCAGCGCGAGAAGCGGTAAATCGTGGTCGCCTCGATCAGCTCTCGCGGGATGCTCTTCAGCGAGGAGTAGAAGCTGAAGGCCATGTTCCACACGGCGCCCGTAAAGATCAGCAGGATCGCCCCGAGCTCCACCCCCACATGCCGCGTCGGAAACAGCCCCACCATCGCCAGCATCACCCCAGGCAGAAAGCTCAGCACCGGAATCGACTGCAGAATATCCAGCACCGCGATCATAAAAGCCTCGGACCGCTGGTGATACGCCGCAAGGTAGCCGTACGCGATGGCGAAGCCCAGGCTCAACAGATACGCCTGCCCGATCCGGGTCACCGAGTAGAAGGCATACAGCGGCAGCGTCCTGGGACTCAGCGAAACCACAATCTGCGCGTTGGGCGGTCCGGCCCAGAACTTCGCAATCAGCACGATGCAATAGAAGCATGCGAGCCCGATCGCCGCTACCGCCAGATCCAGCACAAACGGCCAGCTTCGCTGCAGCACCTGCGAACGCGCCAGCGTCTCGCGCCCCCTGCTGTAGCTGAAGCTGTTCGGCAGATGCATCACGCATCGATCTCCGCGCCCGTCTCCATCTCGGTCTGCAGCTTCTGCGGCTGGATGAAGCGGCGGCGCGACGCGTCGAAGTCGAACAGCTCCGCATACCGGCCCCAGTTGATCGCCGTCTCCAGCTGGAGCAGGGTCTCCTCCTCGCTGAACTGCTCATCCAGCATGTCACGGAAGAACTCCTCCGGCACTGTCCGGTCGCTCTTCGCCTCGATCGCGCGTACGATCTGCCGCAGCAGAAGCACATTCTCAACCGCCGCTGTGCGAAACAACTCTTTCTGCCGCAGGATCTCGGAGTTGGCATACTTCGCGCCGGTTGGCGTGATCGCTGCGTCGCCCTCCGTCACGGTCAGAAAGCCGAGCAGCTGCGCCGCATCCACGATGGGCAGAAGGTCGTCGATTTCGAACGCAAGATCGTCCGCCAGGCGATAGATGTCATCCTTGCCGTTGTGATCGAGCAGCAGCTCGAGCAGGCCGGCAATGCCTCCCGGCCTAGCATGGGGAAGCATCTGGTAGTGCATCTGGCGCTGATCGCGCACCTTTCGTCCGGACGCGGTCTTGGGCAGCTCTGGCGGCTGCGCGTCGGGCTGGGTCAGCACCTTGTAGATGTAGTCGACCAGCTGCGTAAAGGTATTCGCCTTTCTGTCTCGCGGGTGCGGAAGGGCAACTTTGAAGTCCGTTCGCACGTGGCCGGGGTTGCGCCCGAGGACGATGATGCGATCTGCCAGCAACACCGCCTCCTCGATGTTGTGCGTCACCAGAAAGATCGCCTGCGTCGGGATCGTTTTCTTCTGCCAGAGCTCAAGGAGCTCGCTGCGAAGGTTCTCTGCGGTCAGCACATCGAGCGCGCTGAACGGCTCATCCATGAAGAGCACCTCGGGCTCGACCACCAGGGCCCGCGCAAATCCGACCCTCTGCCGCATCCCACCCGAGAGCTCTTTCGGGTAAGCGGCCTGAAAGCCGTCGAGCCCCACGGTGTCGAGGATCTTGAGGCTCCGTTTGCGGCGCTCCGCCGCCTCCATCCCATGAGCCTTCAGCGGCGCCTCGACATTCTCGAATACCGTTAGCCAAGGGAAAAGAGCGAAGCTCTGGAAGACGATCGAGACGTTGACATCGGCCGACGCGATCGGCCTCTCATGCCAGTAGACCTGGCCCGCAGATGGGGTCGATAGCCCCGTCAGCATGCGCAACAGCGTCGACTTGCCCGAGCCGGAAGGCCCAAGAAGAGCTACGATCTCGCCCGGAGAGATGGCGAGATCCGTCGGCGAGATAACCTGAATGCGGTTCTCGCTAGGCTGTGCATAGTACTTCTCGACACGCTCTGCACGTATGATGGGGGTCTGCATAACTTTCCATGGATCGGATCGTCTGGGAATTCGCGTCACGCTCGACGTCCGGTTCTTGGGTCAGCGTATCATTAGCTCGTAGCAGAAGAGATCAACCTGGCGTTCGTGATATGTTCGCCAAGTCTGTACAGATTTAAACCCGGGGACAATCAGCATGGCAGAACCAACAGGCACGATTTCAAAGCCTAGGGTGCTCGTTGCGGACGACGAGCAGGTGATCGCTAACACACTCGCGATTATTCTCAACCAGGCAGGCTTTGACGCACGTGCGGTTTTCAGCGGAGAAAAGGCAGTCGAGGCGCTCGATAACTTCCAGCCCGACATGCTTATCAGCGACGTCATCATGACCGGGATGACCGGCATCGAGGCCGCCATCATCACCAGAACCAGGATGCCGCGATGTAAGATTCTGCTCTTCTCCGGACAGGCTGCGACCGCAGACCTGCTCGAAAAGGCTCGCGCTCAGGGGCACGAATTCGAGATCCTGGCGAAGCCCGTGCATCCAACCGATCTCCTGGCCAAGCTTCGTTCCTGAACGGAGCTTCCAACTTGCTCGACCATTTCGTATCAGCCCTGCTCCCCGGCGAGTCTCTTACCTCCGTCGGGCTGTAGGTTCGTAAGGGCTACAGAGGAGGCTCCTCGGGCCGAAATGGGCGTCGCCGGTCCTTGACTTTCACTGCCGGGACACCGGCATAGACAGCCCAGGGATCGAGGGAGCGCGTGGCCACGGATCCCATCCCCAGGACCGCGCCCTCGCCGACGTTCACACCGGGTGCGACCGATGACCGTGCACACATCCAGGCGTACGCTCCCACCTCCATCGTATAGGCCACCAGCGGAAACGCCGCGTCGTCGTAGTCGTGCGTCGCCCCGCAGAGGAACGCATCCTGCGACAGGATCGCGTGCGACCCGAGCTGCACTGGAGCCGGGTTGTAGATCTCCGCGCCATCCGCCGCCGTCACCTGGTCGGCACACGTCAGGTTCCATGGAGCCCAGACCCTGGACCGCGGATAGAAGTGGCAGTGCGGTCCCATCCTCGCGCCAAAGCTCCGCAGAAGAAACGCCCGCCATCCGTGTAGCATCCGGGGAGATGTCCTGTAGAGCAGCGTGTGGCAGATGTTCCATACCAGCCGCTTGAGCTTCTGTCTGCCGGAGAACGCCGGTCGCATGTAGGGATCGGCCGCCGTCTCCGCGCTGATGTGCTCCGCCGCATGGTAGTGCGCCTGCTTTGCCATCAACCCTCACTCACACGGTTTGGGGCGGAGGCAGGCTCCGCTCGGCCCATGTCGAAGAGCCGGATGATTCTGGCGGCGTTTCTCCGCATATCGTACCGTCGATCGAAGCAGTCGCGAGCCAATCTGCTCATCTCCCAACGCTGCTCGAGAGACATCGCAATCCAGCGCTCCAGCAGCCGCAGTGTTCCGGCAGCCGTGTCGAGCTCCATCAGCCCTGCGCCATCGTTGGCAATCTCCTCGGCGATGTTGACCTTATCCGTCAACAGGACGGGCCGCCCACAGGCAAGCGCCTCCGCGACCGCTATCCCAAAGTTCTCCTGGTGCGACGGCAGGATAAACGCCTCGCTCGCGTAAAAGGCGCCCCACTTTACATCGCCTTTCAACATCCCGGGCCAGTGCACCCGGTCGGTTACGCCGGCCTCGGCGGCCGTTGCCCGCAGCTCCCCACTCCATTGCTGCTGATCGGGTCCGGCCATCACCAGATGGAGCTCCGGATCGCTGGCAGCGACATTGGCGAAGGCGCCAATCAGCATGTCGCAGCCTTTCTTCTGGTGAATGCGGCCGAGGTACAGCAGGAAGCGGCGGTCCTTCATGGCTGGGAAGCTCGCGAAGAAGGCCCGCCGCTGTGTCTCCGCATCGCCCTCAGGCCCGGTCGCTCCGTACGGCACCACGAAGCCCTTCCATCGATGCAGCCAGAAGCTCTGCTTGGCCAGGCGCTCTTCGGCCTCAGTCGTGAACAGGACCCGCCGCGCACCGCGCAGCACCCAGTACTCCGACGACAGCCAATAGAGCCATTTCTTCAGGTGCTTGAGCGGAAACTCCCGCTTGAAATATGGATCGAGCATGCCATGCGTGAACACGACATAAGGCTTCTTTCCCGCAAACGTGTGCCGAGCCGCATAGCCGCAGTACTGCCACAACCCATTGACGATCACACCATCGAAACGGTCGCCATTGGCTCGCAGCCACGGCAGCAGCTTGGGGTGGTAGCCGTACACCGTACGGATCGGGCCGAGCGCATGCACCGGAAAAGGGTAGTTCTTGAGAAAGGGAGCTGCCGGGTCATCGAGCGTAACCACTTCGCCGGCGTAACCGGGTGGTCCGTAGGTGATCAGCGACCGCACCGATTCTGTCGGCCCTCCAGCCTCCGGGCTCATGGTTCCGATGATATGAAGCAGCCGCATCGTGCGCGATTTACCCTGCCCGAGCATAGCAGCCGCAGTCGTCTGCTCCTCGCGCTCCGCATCCGCAAGGGTACTCATGCGCCAATCTCCCTCGTTACCGCCTGGATCGCCGACCGCAGACCCCGGATGTCGGCTTCGAAGTCCCATGCTGCAACCCTCTTCCGGGCGCGCTCGCCCATCTCACGCGCGACCCCAGGTTGGCCGAGCACACGTCGAAGCGCGCTGGTCAGCGCCTCCACATCGCCCGCCGGATACACGCAGCCTTCCACCCCATCCGTGATCAGATCCGGCTGGCAACCCACATCGTCTGAAACCACGACAGCGCGTCCGGCGTTCATCACCTCATTCACGATCAGGCCCCAGGGCTCATGTTCGGAGGGAAGGACGAAGACATCGGCAAGATCGAAAAAGGAGGGTAGCTCAGACTGGTTGCGAAACCCACAAAAGCGAACTCCCGGCAGCGCCTCCTCCCCGGCCTGCCGTTCCAGTTGCGCCCGCTCTTCTCCATCGCCGACGATCAGGAGATAGGGAGAGATCTCGCCGGGAGCAGCAGCCTCGACAAGTTTCCTGTAAGCCTCGATCAGGTCCGCGCATCGCTTTCGCGTCTGCAGTTTGGAGGCGAACAGGATTACCGGTCTGCCGGGCTCAAGACCGAGCTCCCGGAGACGCTCCATCCGCCCCTGCGCCGCGCCGAGGCTCTGTCGACGGAAGTAGTCGTTATCAACCGCATACGGCATCGGGAACTGCGGGATATCGGAGCCGAAGTAGTGCTGCCAGTAGGCGGCATTCCATGTGCCGATAGGCAGAACTCCATCGATCAGCCACTTGAGTGCCTGGAAGAACCTTCGCTTCGCCGCCAGCTTTGCCGGGCTTCGCGATCGGTCCTTCAACCACGACTCCGCTCTCAGCAGAACGGGGATGCCCAGAGCCTTCGCCGCGAGCATGCCATGCAACGCGTTCACCGTGGCATAGCCGTGCACCCACAGCACATCGAACTTCGGAGTTCCATCGCGGCCTCGCAGGCGTTCAAAGATCCCGCGATTCAACGGCGTGGCGACCCCCACCGTTCCCCGGTCACGGAGCACCGGAAGGAACTCATGCTTGTAGCCCTGCAGGAGGGGCACATCCCACTGGACCCCGACGCCGAACCCCTCATCCTTGTAACTGCGGATCGAGAAGTCCGACCCGAAGAACACCGTGAGGTCGATGTCGGGCTCTTGAGCAATCCGCCGCAGCAGCGGAGCCTGGTACTGGATAGGGTGGCTCACCAGGTAGGCGAGCCGGACGCGTTTCGTCATCGTGAAAGCCGTTGACCCATCCACTATTTGAGTGACTGAATGGTGAAGATCAGGAGCGAGATCACGCCGAGCAGCGTTCCGACTCCGCCATTCTTCAGAGCGCCCTTGATCGCGCTGGTTGGAAGGAAGACGATGTCGTCCGGCTGAAGCAGCGGGTCAGGCTCCGTTCCGTTCAGCACCTTGGAGATGTTGACCTTGACCACCCTGCGTTCCAGCCCAAAGGTCCTGACGATGCGCAGGTCGTCATACTTGCCCTCGAACAGATCCCCATTCGCGAGTGCGGTCGCCTGCATCAGAGTCAGCGGCGTGTTCTGCTGCAGAGGAATGGCGCCCGGGTTCCGGAAGGCGCCCAGCAGGTAAACGACGCCGACTCGAGACACCACGATCGTGTCGTGGGGGAATACCGGGATATTGGCTTGTGCGCTGTGCGCCGGGTCTGAACCGAGGTCGACGACGATCGGCTGGTCGACGCCGGGCCGCTCGATGGTCACCGTATGGCTTGCCGTTGCGGGAAATCCTCCCGCCGCGGCAAGCACCTCAAACAGGTGCTTCTGGCCGCCGTTCGTCGTGATCACTCCATGCGACTCTCCGGTTACGGTGATCACCTGGTTGGGCGACTCAATCACCTGGAGGGTGACCTGAGGATCGCGATACATCCCCGCGCTCACAAGGCGTTGCGCAATGGCATCGGCGGCCTGGTGCAGAGTGAGGCCCACGACGGGAATCACGCCTCCCAGGGGAACCTGAATCGATCCATCGAGGCTCACGCGGAGTGTCGGATTGTAGTCGGCGGAGCCGAAGATGTGCACCTGGACCAGGTCGCCGACATCGAGGTGCATATCTCGCGGCCCCGGATAGAGGATGGCCGGATCGGTCGTTGCAACCAGAGGCACGTTCAGAGTGGCTGAAGGCTTGGGCGCGGGTCCGCTGAACTGCGCGCTCGCGCTCGAAGCCGGCACCAGAAGAACGGCGGCAAGCGAGAGACACAGCCAGCGGCGCAGGGCCGCCGCCATGGCAGGCTTCGACGTCCTATCGGACCTACCCGGGGATGGAGCCATCATCACCCTTCTCCCCTTCGGTCTTTTCTCTGTCGGTCTTCCTTTCCCCGTCGGCCTTGCTCGACTCCCAGCTTCCCGAGTCCATGCTCGCGTAAGCGTAGCTCGAATATCCGTAGTAGCCGTAGTACTCCGGTGAGCGCAGATCGACCGCATTCAGCACCACGCCCGTAATCGGAGCACCGGACCGGATGAGCAGATCCCGGGCTCTCCGGACAATCTGCTTGCTGGATTTTCCATGCCGTACCACCAGCACCACAGCGTCCGCGTCCCGCGCAAGAATGACCCCGTCCGTCACGGAGAGGATTGGGGGGGAGTCGATCACCACGTGCGTGTACAGGTCGGAGCACTTCGCGAGCAGGGCATGCATCGCCTCCGAACTCAGCATCTCGGTCGGGAGCGGTGGCACCGGACCACTCGGAAGCACATCAAGATTTGGGATCTCGGGAACCTTCTGCAGACTCTCCTCGAAGCTCGTCGCCCCCGTCAGCAAGGTCGTCAGGCCGACTCGCCCATTCAACCCGAAGCGATGATGCACGTTGGGACGGCGAAGATCGGCGTCGATGATCAGCACGCGTTCTCCGCCCTGGGCGAGGACGCATGCCAGGTTCGTCGCGACGGTAGTCTTTCCTTCCGATGGGGTCGCGCTCGTAAACAGTATCCGCTTCGGCGGCTGCCCCACCATCGACAGCATCAGCGCCGTTCGCAGCGATCGGAACGCCTCCGCGAACTGTGACTTGGGCTGCGTCAACAGGCCAATATTCCGCTGCGCGGTGGTAAGGTGACTCGCCTGGTCCGCGGAGGATCGCCGGGCTCTCGGGATCACGGCAAGCGAGGGTAGGTCGGTCACAGCTTCAATCTCGGAGATACTGCGCAGACCCGTGTCGAGACTCTCAAGCAGGAAGGCGACCACGATTCCGCCCAGCAGGCTGAAGACAATAGTGGTGATGATCAAGGTGGACTGGGACTGCTGCAGCGGGCTGGCGGGCAGCAGTGCCTGATCGACGATGTCGATCTCGAGCGATTCCAGCCCCGCCTGCACGCCGGCCGTGCGGAGACGCTGCGACAGACCCTCGTACAGGGTGCGATTGGTCTCGAACTCCCGCTGCCGGATGGTGTACTCCACCAGATCGTCGCGCAGCTTGTAAGCGTCAGCCTTCTGGGATTCAAGCGCCGCCGTCGTCTGGTCCTCGTTCGCCCGCGCGGCGACGTAGTTTTGTTTTGCCTGGATCAGCAGCCGATTCTGTTCAGCGCCAATCTCCCGGGTCAGCTCGTCGATTTGCGCCTTTAACGCCTTCGCCTGTGGATGATTGGGCCCGAGCCCCCCTTGCGCGGTGATCTGGGCATAGTTGGCCCGCGCCACGGCTACCTGCGCTCGCAACGAGTTCAGCTCGGAGGGCGCGGTTCCAGGGGTCGTCTCGATCGAGCCTTCCATCGTGTCGGGGTCCATCCCGGCCAGAATGCGGTAGCGAGATTCGGCAACGATGCGCGCCAGCCGAGACGCCCCCTGCGCCCGTGAAAGATCCTCGAGAGAGCTGCTGATCTGGTTGTGATTTGGATCGAAGCCAAGAATTCCCAGCTTTCGCTGAAGGTCCATGACCTGCTCCTGCGAGGTCTCGACCTGCTGCTTCAGATCGTCGAGCGTTCCGGAGAGCCACTGCGAAACCCGTTGTGTCGACCGGAAGCGGGTCTCGTAGCTTCTCTGCATGTAGCTCGCGATCACCGTGTTGACAATATCGGTCGCAAGCTTCGGATTCAGGGCGGCGTAACTGATCCGGATGATGTCGGTCTTGGGGACCAGCTGGATCCCGAGCCCTGCCTGAAGCCGTTCGATCGTATCCTGCCGCGTGGCCGGATCGTCGAGTGAGGTGTGTGGGATGGGCCCCTTCTCTTCCAGAAAGTCGGGGTTGTTGTTCAGGTTCATCTGCCGCGCGACGGAGAGCATGAGCGTATCGCTCGAAAGAATCGTCACTTCGGTCAAGAGCTTGTTGGCCGTATCCGAGCCATAGCCGGTCACCGCGCTCACTCGGTACTCGTTCGACGAGCCCGACCGCACCTCGATCCGGCCATAAGCCTCATACAACTTCGGCTGCGAGAGCGCCCGGTACACCCCGTAGACCAACCCCAGCAGGCCCGCGATCACCAGCACCCACCTCCGCTTGCGCAACGTCAAAATAGCGTCGGAGAGGGTGGTGTCGGACCCGCTTCCGCCCATTGCGGACGGAGATGTGTCGGGGGCAGCCACGAAAGGCTGCGCCGGCGCTCTTGGAGGTGCCATCCCTCTTAGTCTAAATGAGGAGCCATTCAAAGCACATCGAGAGGCGCTTGCACTTTGGTGTCATACGACGCGGTCGGCAGATTCGCAAACATCGTCTATCCTCGCATCTGTGAGGTTTAAACCTGCGCATGGGTAACACAATTCAAATCGCTGTCGTTGGCTCAGGCTATGTCGGCCTGGTCGCCGCGGTGTGCTTCGCGGAGATGGGACACGACGTCATCTGCGTCGACAACGACGAACGCAAAGTCGCCGCTCTCCAGGGCGGTGACACCCTGATCCACGAAAACTATCTTCCCGCTCTGCTGGAGCGTTACCGCAACACGCGCGTACGCTTTACCACGGATCTCTCGGAGGCGACCCGCGACTGCGAGGCTATCTTCATCGCCGTCGGCACACCCCAAAGCGAGACCGGCGATGCCGATCTCTCCTATGTCGAAGCCGTCGCCTGCGAGATCGCGCGCTCCATCTCCAGCTACAAGGTGATCATCGAGAAGAGCACCGTGCCGGTCTACACCAACGAGTGGATTCGACGAGCCATCGAACGGAACGGCGTAGACCGGCAGCTCTTCGATGTCGTCTCGAATCCGGAGTTCCTGCGCGAAGGCACTGCCGTCGCCGACTTCCTCCATCCGGATCGAATCGTCGTCGGTTCAGATTCGCCGCGCGCCGCTGCTTTGCTCAGCGAGATCTACGCCCCGCTCACCGGGGGCGCCTACTACCAGCGGCCCGACGCGATCGAGGGATGCTGCAGCCTCGCCCAGCCCCCCACCCTTCTGCTGACCTCCACCAAGAGCGCCGAGATCATCAAGCATGCCTCGAACGCCTTTCTGGCCCTGAAAATATCGTTTATCAATGCCGTATCCAACCTGTGCGAGGCCACCGACGCGAACGTCGAGCAGGTCGCGCGCGGAATCGGCCTGGACAGCCGCATCGGACCCAAGTTCTTGCGGCCAGGCATCGGCTACGGCGGCTCTTGCTTCCCCAAGGACGTTGCCGCCTTCCGGTCCGTCGCCGACCAGCTCGGCATCGACTTCAACCTGCTCAACGAGGTCGAGAAGATCAATGTGCAGCAGAAGCGCCGCTTCCTGGCCAAGGTTCGTTCCGCGCTCTGGACCCTGCGCGGAAAGCGGCTAGCCGTCCTCGGCCTCGCCTTCAAAGGTGAAACGGACGACATCCGCGAGTCCCCCGCGATAGAACTCGTGAAAATGCTGCTGACCGAGGGCTGCCACATCACCGCCTTCGATCCGGCGGCCATCAAGCGTACCGAAGAGGTCCTTCCCGCAACGGCACACCTCCGGTACGCCGAGGATGCCTACGCCGCCGCAGCCGATGCCGATGCGCTCCTGATCCTCACCGACTGGGCGGAGTTCGCCGCACTCGATCTAGAGCGCCTCAACCAGACGCTCCGGTACCCCATCATCATCGACGGCCGCAACCTCTATGACCCGCTGGTGATGACGCAACATGGCTTCACCTACCTCAGTGTGGGCCGGCCCGCGGCCTATCCCGCCCGTGATGCCACGATTGCGGCCGTTGCAACCGCCTGACCACCAACTCGCGGCCAGTCCGCTGCCGATCCTTACCCGGCAACATCGACCGGTATTCTCTACCGGTTACATAAACCTTCGCCGCTCCCAGGAGTTCCTCAACGCATGGCCCAAACAATTCTCGTCACCGGTGCCGCTGGTTTCCTCGGCTCCCATCTCACCGACGCTCTGCTGGGGGAGGGAAACACCATCATCGGCGTGGATAACCTTTGCACCGGAAATTCCGCCAATCTGGCGCACCTGAAGAACGAACCCCGTTTCAGCTTCGTCGAACAAGACATCTGCCAGCCGTTCGATCCCGGCAAGGTCGAGTACATCTTCAACTTCGCCTCGCCAGCCAGCCCCGTCGACTACACCCGCCTCGGCCCCGAGACACTTCTGGTCGGCTCCGCTGGAACCATCGTCACGCTCGACCTCGCTCGAAAGTACTCGGCCGGCTACCTTCATGCCTCGACCTCCGAGTGTTACGGAGACCCGGAGGTTCACCCGCAGGTCGAGAGCTACTGGGGCCGCGTCAACCCCATCGGGCCCCGCTCGGTCTACGATGAGGCCAAACGCTTCTCCGAAGCCGCCGTCATGGCGTACCACCGGTACTACAACGTCGATACTCATCTGGTGCGCATCTTCAACACCTACGGTCCACGTCTGCAGGCCAACGACGGCCGCGTCATCTCCAACCTGGTTATCCAGGCCCTTCGAAACCAGCCGCTCACCATCTATGGAGACGGCTCCCAGACCCGCAGCTTCTGCTTTGTCTCGGACCTGATCGATGGCATCCTCCGCCTCTCGAAATCCTCCGAGCACCTGCCCGTCAACATCGGCAACCCCGAGGAATGGACCATTCTCGAGTGCGCGCAGGAGATCCTCGCCGTCACTGGATCCAAGTCCCGGATCGTCTTCGAGCCCCTGCCCCAGGACGACCCGACCCGCCGCCGCCCCGACATCACCAAGGCGCAGGCGCTCCTGGACTGGGAGCCGAAGGTTAAACTCAGGGAAGGTCTGCGACGCTCACTAGACTACTTCCGATCCTCCGTAGCCGAAGCCTGAGGTCTCCTGTCTAGCCCAAACACCTGGAAATTTAGTGTTGCTCAGGGCTTGTGTGCAGCCTTGGGTACCAGGTGAGCTGGCCGGAAACGACCGTGTCGCTCTGGGCTCCAGGCTTGTACACCGGCGCCCTCCAGCGCTCATACTGGGCCGATGCATTGAGCTCCAGCTGCGGCCGTAAGCGCTTCACCACCTCCAGCTTGAACTGGTTCTGCGTCGTTCCACCGTTGAAGTCCTGGGCATTCTTCTTGTTCAGGTATTCGAGCTGCACCCACTCCTGCCCGCTCAGGTGGTACGTCAGCCAGGCCTGGCCTCCCTTCGCCTCCCGACCGATCCAGTCGCCCATAATGTAACCCTTGTTGGTGTACCCCTGCCTCTGAATGATCTCGTAGTAGTTGAACGAGCCATACAAGCTCCGTGCTACCCGCGGGTCAGTCAGCACAGCCTCCGCTCGGAGATCCATCTTGGGGAGGCTCGGCAACTGCGAGAGGTAAAGTCCCGTGCGAAATGCAGCCCTTCGCGGAGCGCTGATAGGCGTCACATCGTCGTGCACGATCGAATCCACGTAGAACGTAGCGTACCGGCGTACAAACGGAAGGCGGTAGCTGAAGTTGAAGTCGCTGAAGCGCGCCCCGGGATCCTCGCGGGACAACTTCACGTCGGCCGTGGTGTCGTTGAAGCTGAAAAATCCCTTCAGAAACGTGTGCAGGTTCACCGGGGCATGCCCATCTCCGCCAAAGATGATGGTTCGTTGAAAGCCAAACTCGAAATTGCTCGTCGGGCGAAACGAAAACATCTCCGAGTGTGTGTAAGGGCTATTGGGGTAGGTGTGGCCCTTCAGGCTGCCGTAAAAGAAGTCGTAGCGCAGCGGTCCCAGCACCCGCGATACCAGCGGCACATGCAGTGGCTCCACCCGGTTGATACGGAACGAGTAGATGTTCTCGGCGTTGTTCGACCACGCCATGGCTCCGCCCTGCGCCGGCCCCAGCCAGGCATCGGACTTGCCTCCCGAGATCTCGTGCCCCAGCAGGTGAAAGGACATCGTAGCCTCTACCAGCCTGAATGGGTTCTGCGCCGCAATCGGCCCCGCTGGGATCGTCGCCTGCGGCACATTGAAGCCGCTATAGGGAATGGCATCCGTGTTCGAAAGTATCCTTGCCGTCTCGATCGAATATCCGGCCGTCCCCGGGGCGTGCTGATACTCGCCGCGCACATGCAGGGAGAACCGGCCGAGCTCGTTCACGCTGGAAAATCCGGTGATGTTATTGAATCCCGTGGCATAGGGCCGGCCGTAGTCGTTATTGATCGTCTGGCCAAGATGGAAGCTGTCCCGCAGCACCGGTCCGCCAATCCCCATCACCCGCGTATAAGCCGAGTACAGGCCGAACACGGCGCCCCGTTTCGCGTCGCCGCTCGGCACCTCCGCGCGCAGTTCCTCCAGCACGTCGTTCAGGATGCTCTGCGCCTGCGGGTTGTCGTCCTGCTGAATGTCGTTCTCAGACTCCAGCAGCATATGGAGAACGCTTCGTCGCGTCCATGGCCGCATCCCGAGAAACATCGTATCCACATAGCCCATCGAGTACAGGCGCGTCATCGCCGGATAAACCCAGCTGTCGACCGGGATGTACGTCGATCCGTAGCTGTCGCCCTGGCTCTGGTCGACGATTCCATAAGCCGGATAGGCGCCGATTGGGCTCTGCGTTGTGGTCTGCGCCGGTTCAACCACCGGCGCGTCCTGCTTCTGAGGACGAGGCACCGTCTGATCAGGCGGGGTCTGGGACGGCGCGCTTTGGGGAGCGTAGGCAGGAACGGAAGGCACGCTCTGGAGAGGTTGAGCTGTCGGCGCCGGAACCGAGGTCTTGTCGGAAGTTGGTGCCGTGGACGGCGTCTGCGCCCCAAGCATGGGGACACCCGGCAGAAGAAAGCCCGCCAGCAGCAAAGCAACATTGATACGCACTCACACCTCGATGCCCCGGGGGCGCCTCGTTCTAGGTTCTGAGAACTCGAGTTCGACGTTCTAAAAACTCCAGTCCAAGACTTCCAGTGTAAACCGCCCACGCCTCGCCTCCACCGGTTGACTTGGCTTAACGACCGGCCCTGCCGAGCTGGCGCGAGAACGCCAGCCGCGTTTCCCTCATCCACGGCTCGCTCGCAACCCCCTTCGCCAGCAGCAGCTCTTCGAGCCGTGCAATAGCGTCATCGCGTCTCACCCGGCCGCCTCCGGCAACCTGGAAGGGAATGCACTCGATCAGCGCCGGCCCGTCATCGGAACGACCCCGCAACAACGATTCCTGCATCACCCGGTACAACGCGATCGCATCACCGCCATCCACGGGGAAGCCCGGAACTCCCCACCCGCGCGACCTCAGGGACAGATCGCCGGGATCGGAAGAATGGCTGCCCCGCCTGGTCGGCAGAACGACAAAGATCACCGGAAGCTCCTGCCGCCCCGCCACCCCGAGCGTCTTCTTCCATCGCCCCCGGCCGGCCTCCCCAGCCTGCGTGTAAACCAGCAGAACTCGACCGCCGCGCTGGGCCTTCAGCGCCGCCGCGGCCCCCAGCGACGTCGTCAGCCGATCCTTCACGTCGCGGGCGAGCGGAAGTCTGAACGCATGTTGCCCCTCCACCGGAACCTCCGCCGCCTTCGCCGCCGGAGCGCCAGCCCTGCTCCTCAGCTCCTTGACCGTCGCCCCAAGCAGAAGCCTCATGCCGGTCGAGTCGGAGCAGTCACTGATCAGGTCCCCCGTCCCCAGCGACAGCACCGTGCTGGCCCTCGCGGCTTCCTCGCCAGACATGGTGATCGAGCGCCCTCTCCGGTTCAGGTGCTTCTCCGTCATCCGCGCCTGCACCATGGCCGTATACAGCTGCCGCAATCGCTCATCCGGCATCAGCGGATTCTCGTGCCTCACCGTCGCTTGGGGCTGCTTCTCCGCCATCGCAAATCCTCTCGCCTTGACTTCCGCCTGCCTGCAACAAAGGGCTCCGCGGACGGAACCCTTTTTTGTTGCCCTTGCTTACCCCAGCCTACGCTCGCGCCGGATCCATGACCTCGGTATCGAGCCCAAGCTCCTCCATCGCCTTTTGCGCCTGCTTCGGCTTGATCTTGCCCTCGCGCGCCAGCTTCGACAGCATGGCCCCGGCAATCGCCTCCGCGCTTACCTCAAAGTGCCGGCGCAGATGCTCGCGGTTGTCGCTCCGTCCAAACCCGTCCGTCCCCAGCGTCACCAGCCGGCTGCCCAGCCAGGGAGCCATCTGATCCGGCACCACCTTCATGTAGTCCGTCGCCGCAACGATCGGCCCCGCTGCGCCCTTCAGAGCTTCGAGAAGATACGGTGTCCGCTCCTTCTCCGCCGGGTGCAGCCGGTTCCATCGCTCCACCGTCAGGGCATCGCGGCGCAGCTCGTTGTAGCTCGTCACGCTCCACACATCGGCGTAAACCTTGTACTTCGCCGCCAGGATCTCCTGCGCCCGCAGCACCTCGTTCAGGATCGGCCCGCTTCCGAAGAGCTGCGCCACCGCCTCTCCGCCGGTGGCCGGCCTCACCTTGTACATGCCGCGCAGGATGCCCTCGGCCGCCCCCTCCGGCATGGGGGGCATCGCGTAATCCTCGTTGTACATGGTGATGTAATAGAAGACCGCCTCGTCCTTCTCATACATCCGCCGCAGACCATCCTGCACCACCACCGCGAGCTCGTACACAAACGCCGGATCATACGTCAGGCAGTTGGGAACCGTACTCGCCAGGACGATCGAATGCCCGTCCTGGTGCTGTAAACCTTCCCCCAGCATCGTGGTTCGACCAGCCGTCCCGCCCATCAGAAAGCCCTTCCCGCGCGAGTCCGCAAACGCCCACACCATGTCCCCGATGCGCTGAAATCCGAACATCGAGTAATACATGTAGAAGGGAACTGTTGGCACCTTGTAGTTCGCATACGCCGATCCAGCCGCCGTAAACGAGGCCATCGACCCCGCCTCCGTGATGCCCTCCTCCAAAATCTGCCCGTCCCGGTCCTCGCGGTAGTACAGCAGCATGTCGGCGTCATGCGGGCTGTACTTCTGCCCCTCCGGCGCATAGATGCCTACCTGCCGGATCGCAGACTCCAGACCGAACGTCCGCCCCTCATCCGGCACGATGGGCACAATCAGCTTGCCGATCTTCGGGTCCTTCAACAGGCTTCGCAGCAGGCTCACAAAGCCCATCGTGGTCGAAACCTCGCGTCCCTTCGACCCGCCTGTCCACTCCCCAAACGTGCTCAGCTCCGGAGCCTTGAAGTCCAGCACCGGCGTCTCGCGCTTCGGAATAAACCCTCCCAGCTCCGCCCGGCGCTGCTTCAGATACTGAATCTCGGGAGCATCGTCACCCGGCCGGAAAAACGCTCCATCCTTCGCCGCGCCCTCCGGCAGCGGGATGTCGAAGCGCTTTACAAACGCGGCCACGCCCTCGTCCGTCAGCTTTTTCTCCTGGTGCGATGCGTTGCGAGCCTCAGCCGACCCCAGCCCGTAACCCTTCACCGTCTTGGCCAGGATCACCGTCGGGCCGCCCTTGTGCTCGATCGCCCGCTTGTACGCGTTGTAGATCTTCTTCGGGTCATGGCCGCCGCGGTGCAGCCGGCCCAGCTCCTCGTCGGTCTTATCCGCCACCAGCTCCAGAAGCTCCGGGTACCGCCCGAAGAACTCCTTGCGCAGATACGCCCCACCCTTCGCCTTGAAGCTCTGGAAGTCGCCGTCAACACACTCTTCCATGCGCTTCAAAAGCAGGCCCTTGTGATCGCGCGCAAACAGCTCGTCCCAGTCCGAACCCCAGATCACCTTGATCACATTCCAGCCGGCTCCGCGAAATGCGCCTTCCAGCTCGTCGATGATGCGCTTGTTGCCGCGCACCGGCCCGTCCAGCCGCTGGAGGTTGCAGTTGATCACGAAGATGAGGTTGTCGAGCTTCTCGCGCGAGCCGAGCGAGATCGCCCCCAGCGTCTCCACCTCGTCCGTCTCGCCATCGCCCACAAACGCCCACACCTTGCGGTCCGTCTTTTCGATCAGCCCACGGTTTTCGAGGTACCGCATGAACCTCGCCTGGTAGATCGCGTTGAGCGGTCCGATCCCCATCGAAACCGTCGGAAATCTCCAGAAATCAGGCATCAGCCATGGATGCGGATAGCTCGATAGACCCGGCTCCCCGCGCAGCTCATGCCGGAAGTTCCCCAGCCGCGCCTCGTCGAGCCGCCCCTCCAGATAGGCGCGCGCATACACGCCCGGCGAAGCATGACCCTGAAAGTAAATAAAGTCGCCCGGCTGCTCCTGCCCGTTCGCTCCCTCGTATTTCGCGTGGAAGAAGTGATTGAACCCCACCTCCAGCAGCGTGGCCAGCGACGAGTACGTCGAGATGTGTCCCCCGATGCCCGCATCCTTCTTGTTCTGCCCATGCACCATCGCCATCGCGTTCCAGCGGATAAGCGCCTCGATCCGCTTCTCGAGCGACCGGTCGCCGGGGTACTCCACCTCGTCATGCTTGGGGATCGTGTTGTGGTACGCCGTCGTCAGCTCGCTGGCGATCGGCACCCCCGCCTCGCGCGCGCGTCGTCGCAGCGTCTCCAGCAGCTCCGCGCCCTGCTCCCAGTCCGACGCGACCACCTCGTCGAACGCCTCGATCCACTCCGCGACCTCCGCGGCAAAGTCCTGCTTCACGGCTTCATCAACCTTTGTCGTCATCGCTCTTCCCCTGCCATCCGCTCTTGCCTGAGCTGCACCGTCGACCTACCCGGCGCTCCGCCCACACGGCGCGCCGATCGACGCTTCCGCTTATCACGATATAAGCCTAACGCTAAATCGTCATCTACATCGCGCCCGGCGCCTGGCCCCCACCCGCCGCCTTCTGAAGATCCCGCAGGTACTGCTTTACTTGCTGGTCCTCTCCCCACACAAAATGTCCGAAGAAGCGCCACATCGCCGGCCGAGTGGTCCCCTCTTCCGTGATCGTCACCTTCGTCATCGCCGGCCCGTCCGCCTCTAGGTCATACGTCCAAGTCCCGCCGAACGGCAGCGCCGGATCGGCGATCCTCACCACCCGCCGGCTCGGCGCATCGCTCCCCATCACGCACAGCGGCATCGACATCCACGCCTGCACCTCCCGCCAGCACGGCCCCTCAGGCTGCGGCGGCAGCATCTCCACGCTCTTCAGCCCCGTCCTCCACTCCGGCTGCGTCTGCACGTCCGTCATCATTCTCCAGACTCGGTCTCGTTGTGCGGTTACCGAGGCGGACGCCGTTGCCCGGTGCTCCACCGGCACACGGCTTCCCAACCCCATCACCACCGCCGTCACCACCAGCAGAACAACGAATAGGTACCCCGAAAATTGCAGCAACCGCTCCACAGGACACCTCCCAAGCTATTGCTCTTCGCCAGGACCTCCCACCGCTCAGGCCACTCTTCACCGGGACGAGCGCGTGATTGCCTCGTCGTGAAGCGCCCCGTACTTGCTTCTAGGTAGAGCCGGGCTTTAGGCCGGCGTCTAACCTCCTCGAAAAGCCATCTTCCACTCTGCCGAAGACGGAGCGGAGGCGCAGCCGAAACGACTGATTTCGCCCTTGCCCTTTCGCTCAAGGTCCTTCATCCCCGCTAGCTCGAATAATCCGCATTGATGCGCACGTACTCAGCCGTCAGGTCGCAGGTGACAAACCGGCACCTCGCGTCGCCGGCCCCCAGATCGATCGCAATCGTGTAGTCGCGCTCTATCATGGCCGCATGCGCCGCCGCCTCGTCGAACCCGGCTGCCCGTACGCCGTTCTCGAACACCGCGACCTCCCCGATCGCAATCCTCATCTTCCCCGGCTCGATCGTCACCCCGCTCCGTCCCGCCGCCGCCAGCAGCCTGCCCCAGTTCGGATCGCCGCTCGACCACGCGCTCTTACACAGCGGAGAGTTGGCGATCGTGCGCGCCACCTGCCGTGCGTCCGCCTCGGTCTCCGCGCCTGTCACGTCGAGCGTCACCACGTGGCCCACGCCTTCGCCATCCGCCACGATCTGGTACGCCAGCGACCCGCACACCAGCCCCAGCGCGCTCGCAAAGGCCTCATTCACGGGGGCGCTCGTCACCACCCCACTCGCTCCGCTTGCCAGCAGCAGCACCGTGTCGTTCGTCGACGTGTCGCCGTCGATCGATATGTTGTTGAAGCTGCGCTCGACCGCCGGCGCCAGCAGCGCTCGCAGATCCTCCGTCCCCGCCGCCAGATCCGTGAACAGGTAGACCAGCATCGTAGCGTGACCCATTGCATGCGCCGGCCCGCCTGCCTGCGTCGCCACCGGTATCCCCATCTGCGGCGCAATCATCCCCGCACCCTTGGCCACCCCGAAGATCCGCACCTCCACCCCATCCACATCCACCACCGCGCGCGCCGCCTTGACCTTTGTGTCCGTCGTCAGGATCGCGGTCGCAAACATCGCCGCATGCTCCGGTGTCGCGCCTAAAGACGCCTGCAGACCGGGCAGCGCGTCGACGATCTTCCCGGCAGGCAGAGGAACCCCGATAATGCCCGTGGAGGAAGGGAAGACCTCGTCGAAGATGCATCCCATCGCCTCGGCCGCCGCCACGCACGTCGCCACGCAGGCCTCCACGCCTTCCTCTCCCGTCGCGCAGTTCGCATTGCCTGCGTTCACCAGGACCGCGCTCACCCGCCCACCTGTCGACGCCAGATGCCTGCGTCCTACCGTCACCGGCGCCGCCACCACCTGATTTCTGGTATAGCAGGCCGCCCCTCGACCGCCGCCCGCCACCACCGCCGCCGCAAGGTCCAGACCTCCGCTCGCCTTGATCCCCGCCCGTACCGCGCCCCACTGGAACCCCAGCGGCAAGCCCTCGCCCTGCATCTTTGTCTCGTCTGCCATCCCCATAATCTACAAGCACTGGCCTCCATCGGTGCAAGCGCCGCACACGCCGTCGCAGCATCGCTCCGAGACGGGGGTTCCATCTCGCACGTCAACTCCTGCAAGTCCCTCTGTCCCCTGATCCTTCTCCCCTCTCCACTTGCCCTTCTCTCGTCCATCCCGAGCGCAGCGAGGAACCTGCTTCTCCCCCCGGACCTTTGAGGCGGAGCCGCCACTCCCTCATCGACTACGTCGCGCCCACGACGTAGTCGGTCTATACACTTGGCTAACACCCCCAAGGGAGAAAACCACCCCATGCTCCTCCAGACCCTCCGCGAGCAAGTCGTCGAAGCCAACCTGGAACTCGTCAGGCGCGGCCTTGTGCTCTACACCTTCGGCAACGCCTCGGGCGTCGACCGGCAGCAGGGCCTCGTCGTCATCAAGCCCTCAGGCGTCGACTACGACGACCTCCGTCCCGAGCACATGGTGGTGACCGACCTCGAAGGCAACGTCGTCGAAGGCAGCCTCCGCCCCTCCTCCGACCTCGACACCCATACTCTGCTCTACCGTGAGTTCGCCTCCATCGGCGCCGTCGTCCACACCCACTCGGAGTACGCCACCAGCTTCGCCCAGGCCGGCCTTCCCATCCCCGCCTTGGGAACCACCCACGCCGACTACTTCTACGGCCCTATCCCCTGCACAGCTCCGCTCTCGGACACCGCCATCGGCGGCCGCTACGTCCACGAGACCGGCCTCGCCATCGTCGCCCGCTTCCGCGGCCTCGCCGCGCCGCAGACGCCCCACAGCGCTCACTCCCAGCCCACCTCGCCCGAGTCCCTCAGCGCCATCGCCATCAGCGGCAACTCCTCCCACGAGCCGGCCGGACAGCCGATCGACCCCGTCGCCGTCCCCGCCTGCCTGGTCGCCGGCCACGCCCCCTTCGTCTGGGGCCCCACCCCCCACGCCGCCGCCCACAATGCCGTCGTCCTCGAGGCCATCGCCCGCATGGCCTTCCGCACCCTCTCCCTCAAAGCCAACGCCGACGAGGTCTCGCAAGCCCTCCTCGACCGCCACTACTTCCGCAAGCACGGAGCCGCCGCCACCTACGGCCAGGCACAGCCGGTAGCCGGCATCTAGCGCCAGACAGCCGGGAAGAGCCTCTGCCTTTACCAGCGACACATCCTCGGCAGGAGCTACACCGGATGCTGCTCTCCCTCTCCCGGCTCAAGTCTCTCTGCCCGCTGGGGGAGGAAGAGGATGCAGAGGATGATAAAGGCCGCAAGCACCGCCGAGGCGATGTAGCGGCTCAGGGCCAGTCCGCCGTTGGCATGGGGCTTGTCGAGCAGGTCACCCACAGTCGCGCCGAGCGGACGTGTGAGGATGAACGCTGCCCAGAACAGCAGGGTGTGCGAGACTTTCGTCCAGAAATAGGCGGCCGCCACCAGCGCCAGGGCAGCCGCGAAGACCAGCGCTCCACCCTCGTATCCCAGACCGGTTTTATCGGCGATCCAATCGCCAAGAGCGGTGCCCAGCGTCTGCGAGAACATGATCGTGACCCAATAAAACACCTCCGCCTTGCGCGATGTGATCGCCTTCACGGAAACGGAACCCAGGGACCAGTACCAGATCCCAACCGATGCCATGAGCAGAACGAACAGGATCGTCGAACCCCCGGCATAGCCGATGCCCAGAGATCGGTCAAAGAAATCCGCCAGTGTCGTCCCAGCAGTCGTGGTTGCGACGATCACGGCCCAGAACAGGAAGGGGTGGAACCGCTTCGCCGCAATCTGGGCGCCCACGGCGATGACAAAGACGCTGAGGAAGATCGCTGTGCCGATGAGGTATCCCAGCTTCATCGACATGGTGACCGCATCTCCCCCGGTCTCCCCAAGCGTGGTGGCTGCGATCTTGATGATCCAGAACCCAACTGTCACTTCTGGAACCTTGCTGAATCCCTTTTCCGCGATGGTGCTCATAGGATGTCTTTCCTAAACGGCCTTCGGTAGTACAAGCTGCTGCAGGTTGTGCTTCTGCCAAGTCTAAGGGATGCATGGCGCAGCATTCCCTCTCTGCGGGCCCTCACCGATGAGAAGCCCAGGAATTCGCACTGAAGCTTTGACCCACTCGTCTCATCGCCCTTAGAACTCCACCATCAAACGCTCCCGCTCCCGCGAACTCTCCCTCGCCATCTCCAGAAGCTTGATCACTCGAAACCCATTCTCCGCCGTCACCGCGAGCTCCGCCGTCCCCAGCACCGCATCCCGCACATTCGCATAGAACCCCCGATAATCTCCCGATTCCGTCCTCACCCGCGTCCGCACCAGCCTGCCCGGCTCCCCGGGATCGGGAGCAATCGCCGTCTCACCCCATGCACTCTCATCCTCCGCCAGCCACTCGCCCGCCTCGCCCATTCGCGGCACCTTCGCTCCACCCACCAACGCCGGCTCCTGCGGGTCCACCCCCCATTTCCGAAAGCTCCCACGTGTCCCATGGATCAAAAACCGCGGAGCCGCCTCCGCCGCCAGCATCGTCGACCGGCAATACACCATCAGCCGTTCATACTCGAGCGTGATGTCGAACGCATCCTCGATATCGGTTGCATCCCGGTCCCGCCGCACACTCGCAAGAATCGCCCCCGGAACCCCAAACAGGCCCAACGCCTGGTCCACCAGGTGCGGCCCCAGATCGAACAGCAGCCCATTCGCCGCACCCTCCGACTCCTTCCACGTCCCGGCCCTCTGTTCTGGCCGGAAACGGTCGAAGTGCGACTCAAACGTCACCACCCGGCCGAGAGCTCCCTCCTCCAGAACCTTCCGCACCGTTAAGAAATCACCATCCCACCGCCGGTTATGAAACGGGGCCAGCACCAGCCCCTTCGACCGGGCCAGATCGATCAGCTCCCGTGCCCCCGCGCTCGTTGCCGCAAAGGGCTTGTCGATCACCACATGCTTGCCCGCCTCGAGCGCCTGCTTCCCCAACTCGAAGTGGGTCACATTCGGTGTCGCAACCACCACTAGCTGTACCGCCGGATCTTGCAGCGCCTCCCCAACCGACCGCAGCACCCGCACCCCGGTCCTCGACCGGGGATACGCCTCCGCCGCCTCGTCTCCCCGGCGTTGCACGATCACTTCCAGCCGCAGTCCCGGCACCGCGCTCACAAACGGCGCATGAAACACCCGCCCTGCCAGCCCGAAACCAATCACCCCAACGCCAATCTCCCGCTTCTCCGCCATGGCCCTCACTCCTCCTCGTAAAACTCACCTCTGAACCTGAACCTCAAAACACGCCGTCATCTCGACCGGACCCTGGGCGAAAAAGAGTGAGCGAAGGGGGAGTGGAAAGACCCTGTATTTCGCCCTCGCTCCTCGACCAAAGTCTCATCCCCTCCCAATCTCCCGCAGCGCCGGATATACTCGCCGGTACCGCCCATACGCCTCCTCCATCGCCGCCGCATCCTTCGGCTCCACAACGCCGGCCACCCGAACCGTCGCCGCACACGCCGCCTCCACGCTCGGCCACACCCCCACCCCGGTCCCCGCCAGCAGCGCCGCGCCAAATGCGCCACCCTCCTCCGCGTCCAGCACCTCCACCGGCCGTCCATACACATCCGCCTGGATCTGCCTCCACAGCCTGCCTCTTGCCCCGCCGCCGCCCAGCCGTATCCGCTCCACCGGAACTCCCAACTCCTCAAACAGAGTCAGCGAATCCCGCAGGCTCATCGCCACACCCTCCAGCACCGCCCGAACGTAGTGGGCCCGCGTCGTCGAGGCCGTGATCCCCACAAACGCGGCCCGCGCCTCCGCATCCAAATGGGGGGTCCGCTCCCCAAACAGGTAGGGCGCCCACAGCAGGCCATCGCTCCCCGCCGGGACATCCGCCGCCCAGCCCAGCATCGCCTCGTACTCCACCCCCGGCGCAAACGTATCCCGGAAGTAGCGCAGGCTCAACCCCGCCCCATTGGTCACGCCCATCACATGCCACAGGCCCGGAGCGGCATGGCAAAACGTATGCAGCCTCCCCTTCGGGTCCTTGGTCGGCCGGTCGGTCGCTGCAAACAGCACGCCGCTCGTGCCAATCGTCGCCGACACACTCCCCGGCGACAGGATCCCCATTCCCACCGCACCCGCACCCTGGTCCCCCGCGCCCGCTGCTACCGGCGTCCCCTCCTGCAGCCCGGTCGCCGCCGTTCCCTCCGCGCTGATCCGCGCACAGATCTCCGGCCCCTCAAACAGCCGCGGCAGCCAATCCATCGGCACACCCGCCGCCTCTGCCACCTCCGCGCTCCATCGCCGGTTCGTCACGTCCAGCAGCAGCGTCCCCGACGCCTCCTGCATATCGATCGCGAACTCGCCCGTCATCCGGTAACGCACATAGTCCTTCGGACACATCACATGCCGGATCTTCCCCCAGATCTCCGGCTGGTGCCGCTTCACCCATAACAGCTTCGTCAACGTGAAGTTCGGAAGCGCCGGATTCCCCACCAGCTCGATCAGCCGGTCGAACCCGATCGTCTCCGTCAGCCAATCGCACTCCGGCTGCGTCCTCTGATCGCACCAGATCAGCGCCGGCCGCAGCACCGCTCCGTCCTTGTCGAGCATCACGCACCCATGCATCTGCCCTGTAAGCCCAATCGCGCCGATCTCGGAGGCATCGCGCCCGCTCGCCTTCACCGCGCCCGCGATCGCCTCTCGGGCCGCTCGCCACCAATCGTCCGGATCCTGTTCCGCCCACCCGATCTGCTCGGAACGAACGTTCTTGTGCTCGCTCGCGCAGGAGGCCAGCACCCGCCCCTCCCGGTCCACCAGCACCGCCCGCGTTCCACCTGTTCCCACATCGATCCCCAGCAACATCCGCTCCAACATGCCTCACCTTCCGTTCCGAACGAGTCTACCCGCTCCCTCTCTGTACGCCTTATCCCGCGGCAAGCGCCGCTGGTCGCTACGCCCGCCCGGCAACTCGGCGGTTCAGGGGGAAGAGCCCATCCGCGCGGCAAAGTTTTTGAAGATTCAGCTAGTCTGAATGCATCCCATACCTCTAGGCAAGTTCATGACTGGCGGCTGCATGCAGTCGCTCTTGCAAACCGAACCAGCAAGGTACGATTGGGCGTATGAATCAAAATTTACCGGCACACTGTTCGCGGGGAGTCCCATATTTCCTTGCGCTCGCTGCCCTTTGCGTCGGCTGCACCTGCGCGGCTCCTGCCCAGACGGTGGCAGCCCCTGCCCAGACTGCGGGCCAGACCGCGAACACCTCACGTTCCATGGGAAACTCCTCCGGCGCGGCCACGGGTGCGAACGCCTCCGGAACCCAGTCCGCCATCCCGCAGGCCCAGCAGCAGCTCTACACGTCCTCCGGAGCCAACGGCGCCCAGCCCTCCCAGGATTCCGTCCGCGGCTCACTCATTGAAGGCAAGTCCACCGGCGCCGTCATCGACCTCCCGCTCGACGAGGCGATCCGGCGTGGCCTCCGCACCAACCTCGGCATCATCCTCCAGAGCTCCCTTCAGAAGAGCGCCAACGGACAGCGCCTCGAGCAGCTCCAGGCTCTCCTCCCCACCGTCACCGGCTCCGCCTCGATCGAGGTCCAGCAGGTCAACCTGGCCGCCTTCGGACTTAAGTTTCCAGGTCTCAAGCCGATCGTCGGCCCCTTCCAGGTCGTCGACTTCCGCGCCTACCTCACGCAAAACTTCGTCAACGTCCAGTCGCTCGAGAACTACATCGCCGCCAAGCACAACTTTCAGTCGGCAAAGCTGACTGCCGAGGACGCCCGTGACATGGTCGTCCTTACCGTTGGCAACGCCTACCTGATCTGCATCGCCGACGCCTCTCGCATCGAGGCCGTCAACGCCGAGCTCGCCACCTCCAAGCTCACGCTCGATCAGGCCGTCGCCTCTCACGATGCCGGCGTCAGTCCCCGCATCGACGTGCTGCGGGCGCAGGTGGACTTCCAGAACGAGCAGCAGAACCTCATCTCCGCCACCAACCAGCTCTCCAAGGACAAGCTCGCCCTCGCCCGCAGCATCGGCCTTCCTCTGGATCAGCCCTTTCGCCTCAGCGACACGGCGCCGTTCAAGGCGCTCGATCGGATGGACCCGCAGCAGGCCTTTGAGCGCGCTCTGGCAGCCCGCAAGGATCTGGCCGCCTCCGCCGAGCAGGTCAAGGCAGCACGCGCCGGGAAGTCCGCAGCCTTCGCCGACCAGCTGCCGGTCGCCAGCTTCTCCGGCGACTTCGGCGACCTCGGCACCACTCCCGGTCACTCCCACGGAACCTACTCTGCTACCGGACAGATCACCGCGCCCATCCTTCAGATCGCCCGGAACCGCGGCGAAAGAGACGTTGCCGATGCGCAGTTCGAAGTCGCGCGCGCCCGGCTCTCCGACCAGATCCAACAGGTCAACCAGGACGTGCGCGACAGCCTGCTCGATATCCAGGCCGCCTCCCGGCTGGTCGAGACCACCCGCTCCAACGTCGATCTGGCCCGCGAAGAACTCTCCGAAGCTCAGCAGCGTTTCCGCGCCGGCATCTCCGATAACCTGCCCGTCTCGCAGGCGCAGGCGGAGACCGAACAGGCCAACAACCAGTACATCAGCGCGCTCTACCAGCACAACGTCGCGAAGCTCTCTTTGGCCCGCGCTCTCGGTGTCGCGCAGACGAACTACAACGATTATCTAGGAGGTAAGTAGCCTTGGCAGATCAGGATCAAACACGCCAGCAGCGCGAGGGCGGACACGAAGGCGACGGCCATAACCAGGCCCAGACCGCCCAGATCGCCGGGACCGTCCAGATCAAGCCCCAGGTTGGCGGCGCGCAGAACACGGACAATAAAGCGAGCGGCGGCGACAGGGAAGGCCGTGATAAAAGCGAGGCCGACAACGCCCAGGATGCCGGCAAGAAGTCACGCCGCAAGTTCGTCATTATCGCCGTGGTCTTCCTCCTCGTCATCATCGGCGCGCTCTTCTTCTGGCACTCCACCTACTCCGAGGGCACCGACGATGCGCAGGTCGATGGCGATCTCTACCAGGTAAGCTCCCGCGTCTCCGGCCAGGTCGTCAAGGTCTATGTGGACGACAACCAAAAGGTGGAGGCAGGCCAGGTCATCGCTGAGATCGACCCGAAGGACTATCTCGTCGCCCTCGAGCAGGCCCAGGCCAACCTCGCGAGCTCCCAGGCCTCCCTCTCCCAGGCCACCGCCGGCGTTCCCATCACCAGCACCACTACCCGCACCTCCATCAGCACCACCGGCTCCGACATCGCCACCGCCAACGCCACCGTCGCCCAGTCTCAGAGGCAGGTCCAGGCCGCCGAGGCCAGGGTCGCCCAGGCCCGGGCCAACGCAGTGAAGGCGCAGCTCGACGTCAATCGCTATACCCCCCTCGTCCAGAAAGACGTGATCTCGCAGCAGCAGTACGACGCCGCCGTCGCTCAGGCCGCCGCATCCAGCGCCGGCGTTCTCGAAGCAGAGTCCACCGTCATCGCCCAGCAGGAGGCAGTCCGCGCCGCGCAGCAGCGGCTCATCCAGGCCCGCGACCAGGCCTCCGAGGCGTCCAAAAACGGTCCTCAGCAGATCCGTGTGCAACAATCGCGCGCCCTGGCCGCCGAGGCCGATGTCAAACAAGCTCAGGCCAAGGTCGATCAGGCCCGCCTCAATCTCTCCTACTGCAAGATCACCTCTCCGGTCGCCGGCATCATCAATAAGAAAAATGTTCAGGTCGGCGCAAACCTCTCCATCGGCCAGGACCTTCTCACCGTAGTCCCGCTCACCAATCTTTGGGTCACCGCCAACTTCAAGGAGACCCAGCTCAACAGGATGAAACCCGGCCAAGACGTTGCGCTCAAGGTCGACGCCCTCGGCGGCCGTAAGTTCTCAGGCAAGATCACCCAGATCGGCGGCGCCACCGGCTCCAAGCTGTCCCTCTTCCCGCCAGAGAACGCCACCGGAAACTACGTCAAGGTCGTGCAGCGAATCCCCGTCCGAATCGACTTCACCAACCTCCAGCAGGAGAATGGCGACTTTGCCCTTCGGCCCGGCTTCTCGGTCAGCCCCAGCGTCGCCGTCAAGTAAACCGCAACCTCCTCCACCCAGGCCCGGACTAAATGTTCGGGCCTCTTCGCGTCTCGGAAACGTCTTCTCCTCTCGATGACATGCAGCCTGCCCACCACGCAGATCTCTCCGCTCAGCACGCTCGTCGCATTTCCCGCACCTTCGGAGTTCCTCGCTCATCTACATCGGTATACCCTGAGTGCCAGCCATGCCCATAGCCCTTGCCTTCTTCGTCCAGTACGCCTACGCGATCCTTTTCCTGTGGGTTCTCGGCGAGCAGCTCGGCATCCCTATCCCCTCCATTCCTTTGCTGCTCACCGCCGGCACCCTCTCCGCCACCCATCGCATCCACGCCTCCTTTGCCCTCGCCGCCGTTCTCGCCGCCTGCATCCTCGCCGACAGCCTCTGGTATACGCTCGGCCGCCGATACGGAAACCGCGTCCTCAAGCTGCTCTGCCGCCTCTCACTCGAAGCCTCCACCTGCGTCGCCAAGACCGAGATCTACTTCACTCGCCGCGGCCCCGTCACCCTGCTCTTCGCCAAGTTCGTCCCCGGCCTCTCCACCGTCGCCGCTCCCATAGCCGGCCAGACCGGTATGCCTTACTCCCGCTTCCTCTTATGGGATCTCGCCGGCTCCATCCTCTGGGCCGAGGCCTACCTCCTCGCCGGTCGCTTCTTCGGCGACCTCGCCCAACGCTCCACCCGCTTCTTCCACTACCTCTCCCACTTCGCGCTCGCCATTTTCGTGCTCCTGGTCCTCGGCTTCATGGCCTACCGCGTCTGGAAGAACCGGCGTTTCCTGATCGATCTGCGCGCTTCCCGCATCGAGCCCGAAGAGCTCATGCAGATGCTCTCGACCGCCGCCGAGCAGGGCAACATCGCACCGTTCATCGTCGATCTCCGCCACCCGCTCGACTACCTGCCCGACCCCCGCGTCCTCCCCGGAGCTCTGCGCATCGGTCCAAAGGAGGCCGCCGCCCATGCCGGCGATCTTCCCCGCGACCGTGACGTCATCCTCTACTGCACCTGTCCCTCCGAGGAGACCAGCGCCAAGGTCGCCCAGCAGCTCCTCAAGCTAGGCGTCCACCGCGTTCGCCCCCTCCGAGGAGGCTTCGAGGTTTGGCGCGATCTCGGCTATCCTCTCGCAGACTACGTCGCCCCCACGCAGGTCACCGCCCTGCTCTCCTCCGCCACCGCCTGACCGCGTCCACCGCCGCCAACGCCGCCGTCTCCGCCGTCTCCGCCCCTCACCCTCCCATCCTGAAGTTCACCGTAATCGTCGTCTCCACCTCCGTCGCCGTCCCATTCAGCCGGTACGGCACATACCGAGCCGCCTGGACAGCATCGAGCGCCGCGCCCGCCAGCATCGCCGGCCCACTCACCACGTGTGCCCGCTCAATCCGCCCCTGCGGCGAGATCACCGCTTCCACCACCACCGCGCCCTCCACATGCGCCGCCCGCGCAATCTGCGGATACACCGGACGAATGGGCGCCATCAGCATCCCCGCGCCTACGCCCGACGACACCCGCACCGGCCCCCTCGCCTCCGTCCGCGCACCACTCACCGCGACCCCTACCCGCGCCGCGGGTCCAGCCTCCGCGACCTCCGCCGGCAATCCATCTCCCATGCCCTCCATCCCGCCCGTTGCGCTCATCGCCGGAGGATCCCCAGCGGAGATCCCATGCGGAATCAGTGCCGGCATGGTCATCGCGCGCGGCCCGCTCGCCATCACCGCGGAGACCTGCACCGCGGAACTCGCCGCCTCCACATGCTTCACCTTCACCTCTTGCAGCTTGGCGGCTCGCAAAGGCACGTAAGCTCGCGGAGCCGCCTACGAAAACACCATCCGCTCCGGATGCAGCATCGGAAACACGATCAGCAACGCCGCCGCGCATCCCTGCAGCACGATCGACCCAGCCCACGTCCACCGCGACTCGGCAGACACACGACCTACCTGCGAAACCACCAGACTCTGCTCGAACATAAGGCACCATTCCAGCTTCTGAAATTGGGTGCGCACTGAGCGAGAATGCGTTCCGTGCAATGTTAGACACCGCCGCCCCCCGCATGTTCCCGGGAAAGTTCCCGGCAAGGTCTCCCGCAGAGATTCCCCGCGGAAACCGGCAGAGATCCCAAATTCCGGCTAACAGGATTCCGTGCAAACCGCCCTCTCCTGAGCGATCATGTCCCATGCCCGTGCAGACCGTTCCCGTCGTCGCCGCCGCTCCCAACCGCGTCCTCTCCATCGATGTCCTTCGCGGCATCACCATCGCCTTCATGATCCTCGTCAACGACCCAGGCGACGGGACCCACACCTACACGCAGCTCGAGCACGCCAGGTGGAACGGCGTTACCCTCACCGATCTGGTCTTTCCGACCTTCCTTTTCCTCGTTGGCACGTCCATCATCCTCTCGCTCTCCACCCGCATCGCCCGCGGCGACTCGCGCTCTAAGCTCGCCCTCAACATCGTTCGCCGCTCCGCCATCATCCTCTTCCTCGACCTATTCCTCACCGCCATGCCCTACTTCCACCTCACGACGCTCCGAATCTATGGCGTCCTGACCCGCATTGCCCTCTGCTACCTAGTCGTCGGGCTCCTCTGCCTGGTCACGCGCCGCGTCGCCACGCTGCTCGCCATCTCCGCCGTTCTCCTCCTCGGCTACTGGGCCCTCATGCGCTTCGTCCCGGTCCCCGGCTTCGGCGTTCCCACCCGCGACATACCTCTCCTTGATCCCGACCGCAACCTAACCGCATGGCTCGACCGCGGCGTCAACGACCTGCTCCAGCGCACCCTCCACACCGGCCGCCTCTACCAGACCACCCGCGACCCCGAAGGCCTCCTCTCCACCCTGCCCGCCATCGCCACCACTATCTTCGGGTCCCTCACCGCCCTTTGGCTCCGCCGCACGACGACCAGCTCGGAGCCGGCAGCTTTGCCGCGGATCACTCCCCCAAACGCCGTCATCTCGACCGAAGCCGAAGGCGCAGTGGAGAGACCCCTGTCTTTCGCTAAGCAAGCCACACCCTCTCCAGCCTCCTCCCCACTTACCCATCACCCCGCTGGCGCCACCCAGACCCAGTTCCAGACCCTCCGCGGCCTCCTCCTAGCCGCTGTCGCATGCCTCATCGCCGGCCGCCTCTGGGACATCAGCTTTCCCATCAACAAGAACCTCTGGACCAGCTCCTACGTCCTCTTCGCCGCCGGCTGTTCTCTCCTGGGTCTGGCGCTCTGCTATTGGCTGGTCGACATCCTCCGCCTGCAGCACCGCTCCCATCTCGGCCGCGCCGCCCTTTGGCCTTGGCTGGTCTTCGGCTCCAATGCCATCACCGCATATGCCATGTCCAACGTCTTCGTCAAACTCTTCGCCCTCATCAAGGTCCACGACTCCTGGAACCCCAACCCCACCAGGACCATCACCGCCTGGGGCTGGATCTACCGGCATCTCTTCTCCCGCGGTGTCTCGACGGACAACAGCTCCCTCGCCTTCGCCCTTGCCTTCGTCGCCCTCTGCTTTCTCCCCAACCTCCTCCTCTGGCGCAAACGCATCTTTCTCAAAGTCTGATCCCTCCCACGGTTCTCCGTCACACCCGCGCCGTGGCGCAATCAGGAGGCTCCAGCAGCTACACTGGAGATGGATCAAGATGTACCTCGCATGGCTGCCGCAAGCGGAAGTACGGATCTAAGTCTCATCCATGGAAGACTTTGCGTGAATTGTGCCGGGTGGGGGGGTAGTCTCCTCATACAGCCAGCCCCAAAGGAGCAGGGAAGTGCCCTACAAAGACCTCAGGGAATGGATCGCCCGCATCGAGAGATCCGGTGACCTCCGCCGCATCAAGCAGCCCGTCTCCCCGTACCTCGAGATGGCCGAGATCGCCGACCGCACCGCCAAGCTTCGCCGCAACGGCGAGCCCTGGGGCGGCCCCGCGCTGCTCTTCGAAGACGTCATCGGCCACCCCGGCGCCCGCGTCCTCATGAACCAGTTCGGCTCCGAAGCCCGCATGAAGCTCGCACTCGACACCAGCTCCCTTGACGCCATCGCCGACCGCATACGCGTCCTCCTCAAGCCCGAAACCCCCACCGGCCTACTCGACAAACTTAAGCTCCTCCCCAAACTCGCCGAGATCGGCAGCTTCTTCCCCAAACTCATCGACCGCAGCGAGGCCGCCTGCAAAGAGGTCATCCTCAAGGGCGACAAGGTCGACCTCTCCAGGCTCCCCGTCCTCACCACCTGGCCCGGCGACGGCGGCCCCTTCATCACCCTTCCCTGCGTCCTCACCCGCGATCCCAGATCAGGCAAGCGAAACCTCGGCATGTACCGGATGCAGGTCTACGACCGCAACACCACCGGCATGCACTGGCAGCGCCAAAAGGTCGCCGCCGAGCAGATGCGCGACCGCCTTCGCGCCACCACGGCAAGCACCGCCGAAGCCGTGGACCTCATGGCCCAAACCGCCGGCGGCACCACCGCCCAGCACGGGAGCGCCCCAAACCCGGGTGCCCCATCCTTTGCGCAGCAAAGGGTGGGTTCTTCCTCCGCTGCAGCCCGAGGACAAACACCCTTCCCAGAGCCCCTAGGCTCCATACCCCAAACCACCATCTCCAAAATCACAAACTCCCGCCTCGAGGTCGCCGTCGCCATCGGCGCCGACCCCGCCACCACCTTCTCCGCCATCGTCCCCGCCCCACCCGAGGTCGAGGAGTATCTCATCGCGGGCTTCCTCCGCGGCAAACCCGTCGAGCTCGTCAAGGCCGAAACCGTCGACCTCGAAGTTCCCGCCCACGCCGAGTACATCCTCGAGGGCTACGTCGACCTCGCCGAGCTCCGCTCCGAAGGCCCCTTCGGCGACCACACCGGCTTCTACACCATGCCCGAGGACTACCCCGTCTTCCACCTCACCGCCATCACCCACCGCAAAAACCCCATCTACGCCGCCACGGTTGTCGGCAAGCCGCCCATGGAAGACGCCTGGATGGGCAAGGCCGTCGAGCGCATCTTTCTCCCGCTCATGCAGCTCACCCTGCCCGAGATCGTCGACGTCTGCCTCCCCCCAGAGGCCGTCTTCCACAATCTCATGATCGTCGCCATACGCAAGTCCTACGCCGGCCACGCCCGCAAGATCATGAACGGCATCTGGGCTATGGGACAGGCCATGTTCACCAAATGCATCATCGTCGTCGATGAAGATTGCAACCCCCACGACCTCGCCGAGGTCACCCTTCGCACCGCCAACAACATTGACCCCGAGCGCGACATCCAGTTCACCCTCGGTCCCGTCGACTCCCTCGACCACGCCAGCCGCCTGCCCAACTTCGGCAGCAAGATGGGCATCGACGCCACCCGCAAATGGCCCGCCGAAGGCTTCACCCGCCCCTGGCCTCCCATGCTCGCCATGCCCCATGAGGTCAAATCGCGTGTCGACGCAATCTGGAGCAAGCTCCACATCGAATAACGGGCCAGCCCTATCTTGTCCCTTGTCATTCCTTCCTGTACAAGGAAATATCTTCCCCGCCCAACCATCCCGAAAGTGTGGATGACTCCGCGCACCCATTGAGAACAAAGCCTCTTCCCATTGTGCCAGCTTTGGCACGCAGAGTGCAACAGATTGCACCAGATACCCTTAGGCAGCTCACACAGACCCGCTCCAGACCCGGAGGGCACGACGGCTTGGCCCGTCTGCAGAGTGGGACCTCCGCGGGTCAGAGTGGGACCTCCGCGGGTCAGTCTGCCGTGCTCAGAGTGTTGGTCGTGCCTGTCGATCCATCATCTGTTGCCTTCTCTGCTTTCACGCCTCGTCCTCCGTGCCTCGTCTCATTCCGCCGGCGCGCTTGCACCAAACTCGGTCCACCCCACGAACTCGCCGGAAGCTCGGCACTCTGCCCTAATCAGGGTATGTCTCACCCGTCGGCGGCTCGGTAAGGTGGAGTTGCGGCGCACTTCCGGCAGCAAGCAGTGCCCTCGCTTTGAGAAGCCATGGTCTGGTTCCGTCTGCATCTTCGCCCCCAACCCCGACCCTGCAGGTTCGCAGGCCTTCCCCTCACGGCTGATATCAAGATTGCCCCATTTGTCGTTCAACAGCTCGTTCCGAAGGACCCGATCATGAAGTTTGTCCTGGCGCTGCTCCTGCTCGCCGCGCCGCTCGTCGCACAAACGTCTTCCGAACAGAAGATCGTCTTCAAAGTAGCCGTCACCGTCGTTCAGACCGGGGCCGCTGCACCCATTCCGGCCCCTCCACCCTCTCCCCCAACCACCACTGCGCCCCCGGATCGTATAGCTGCAATGACATCCTCGTCGGCGCGGCTCAGTCATCCATGCGCGCAGGTGGGCACGGAACCCTGCAGTTCTATGCGACCGCGAACGGGCAGCTCGTCTCCGGTGGAAACTGGGGTGTCGGCCCCAGCTTCGCCTTCGGCGGAATCGATGGCAACGGCCTGTACATGGCGCCGGACGAACTCCCCTCGCCTGCAACGTCCACCATCTACTACTTCCTGCCAGGATGCACCAGGCAGACGAATATCGCGCTGCTCAACTATGCCCCGCAGATCGCCAGCTTCGAACCTGCGGTCCTGTGGCAGCTCAACACGGTGGTTACCATTCACGGGTCGAACTTTCTTGCCGGCGCCACTCTTACGATCAATGGCCAGCCCACGCCGGTCACCTTTCTCGATAAGTTCAGACTGTCCGTCAACCTGAACCTGCCCTCCGCTGTCAGCCAGCCCCTCAACCTCGTCGTCACCAATCCTGACCCCGGTTCGGCCAGCGCGGCCCTCTCCCTCCCGACAAACTTCCCCACCTTCACCAGCGTCACGCCGTCCACCTTCGTCGGCGGCGTCAATACGCTCACACTCGCCGGCACCGGCATCACCGACTACTCTCGATTCACCTTCGATGGCAAGCCGCTCTATCCCACCCGTGCCGCGAACGGCACCTACACTGCCAGCATCTTCGTCGCTCCCTGGCGCACCGGCTCCATCCAGGTCGCGGTCAACTCGATTGACGGTGCGCCCGCCAGCTCCACCCAGACGATCCCCATCCAGAGCACGACCATACCCTTTGACCTCGCCGCCCGCTTCTCCACGCAGGCAGCCTTCGGTCCTCGGATAGATATTGTTCAGCACATCCAGCAGGTCGGGCTGCAGGCCTTTGTCGCGGAGCAGCTGGCCCAACCTCCCGTCACCTACACGCAGCCCGGCTACTTCTCCGCCCGGTCGCAGTACATGCGTGCCGCCGCGTACGGAAACTCGCTTCTGCGCCTACGCGTCGCCACGGCTCTCGGCAGCTTCATTGTCAACGTCGCAGACAACAACGACTACGCCTCCTACTCTCACTGGGAGGGCATTCTCGAGAACGGAGCCTTCGGCAACTACCGCGACCTCCTCACCAACATCACCGCCGACCCGCGCATGGGCAACTACCTTAACCTCGCCGGCGACAACGCCTCGTCCGATACGAACCTGCACCCCAATCAGAACTACGCTCGTGAGCTGATGCAGCTCTTCACTCTCGGCTCCTTCCTTCTGAACCAGAATGGCTCTCTCCAACTCACCGCCGCCGGTCAGCCCATCCCCACCTTTGACCAGAACACGCTACTGGACCTCACCCGCGCTCTCACCGGCTGGAACTACGCGGCTCCTGTGGACCCAAGCTTCACCAGTCAGGGCATCGATTACTCCCAGCCCCTGATCCCGCGCGATGATCTCCACGATCACGGAGCGAAGACGCTCTTCGGCTCCATCCATCTTCCCGCCGGGCAGGACATCGTAGCCGACCGCGCACAGGCTCTGGATACCATCTTCAATCATCCCAACCTGCCACCCGTCGTCACGCGGATCCTGATCCAGCACCTCGTCAAGAGCAACCCGTCGCCGGCTTACATCCAGCGCATCGGCAATGTCTTCAAAGACAATGGCCGCGGCGTCCGAGGCGATATGGCCGCCGTCGTTTCCGCCATCCTGCTCGATCCCGAAGCTCGCGTCGGCGACAGCAGGCCCTCCCCGGACGATGGCTTCCTTCAGGATCCAGTTCTCTTCCAGGCCTTCGCCATCAACGCTCTCCAGCAGGACTATCCCGACAACCAGCCCACCTTCACCCCAGGTCAGATCGGACAGCCGTTCTGGTACGCGCCCAGCGTCAACGGCTTCTACTCCCCGGCTGCACTCATCCCCGGCACGTCCGTCCTCAGTCCCGAGTTCTCCCTCTGGAACAACCTCTCGCTCGTTCATCGGAGCCAGCTCCTCTACGGCATCATCAGCGGTTCGGTCAACGGCTTCGGCAACGACTATATAAACCGGTCCTGGCTCTTTCAGAACTTCAAAAACGTTCCCGACCTCGTCGATGCTCTCGACCACCTCCTCTACCACGGCACTATGCCGCCCGCGACAAAGTCCTCGATTGTCGACTACTGCGCTTCGCTCGATCCCGCTAACCCGCGCCAGCAGTTCCTCTCGGCCATCTTCCTCGCCCTCAACAGCGACTCCTTCAACGTCACCCACTAAAGGATTCCCCGTGATCACCCGTCGCAACTTCCTGAACTTCGGCGCACGTGCCGGTCTCGCCTCTGCCACCGCTCCCCTCTGGCTCAATGTCACCGCCTCACGGGCCTTCGCCCAGGTCTCCGGCTCCTATAAAGCCATCGTCCTAGTCACCCTTCCTGGCGGCAATGACGGCAACAACACGGTCATTCCACTCGATTCGGATCTCTACGCTCAGTACCGTTCGCTTCGTCCCTCGATTGCAATAGACGGGAGCCAGTGCCACGTCCTCAACTCCTCTACCGGCGCTCCCACTCTCGGGCTCCACCCCTCGCTTGCCAATGTCGCCGCGCTCTATAACCAGGGCACGGCGGCTATTGTCGCCAACGTCGGTCCGCTCCAGGCGCCCGCCACCAAGCAGCAGATCCAGGCCAATCCCGATCTCGTCCCCGCCAGCCTCCTCTCTCATCCCATGGGCATCGCGCAGTGGGAGAGCGCCAGCGCCTCCGGTTCGCCCTCCACCGGTTGGGGCGGACGCATGGCCGATCTGCTCACCGCCCAGTCCGGCACGCTCCCACCTCTGCTCGACGCCGGGCCAGCCAGCATCTTCACCGTCGGCCGCACCGTGCAGGCCGTCGCCCTCCAGGCAAACACCGGCACCTTTGTCGCCCTTCCGGCCGGCCTCGACGACGCCGTCCTCGCCATCGCGAAGATCGACGCGGGCTCCGCCAACCAGATCGTCGCCCAGGCTGCGCAACTCCGCGTGGCGGCCACCAAGGAGCAGGTCATTCTCGCGCAGGCCCAATCCTCCGGCGCTACCCTCCGAACCCCCTTTCCCCCATCCAGGTTCGGCAACGCCCTGAAGGCAATCGCCCAGGTCATCAACGGACGATCCGTAACCGGGGCCTCGCGACAGATCTTCTATTGCAACCAGGGAAGTTACGATTTCCACAACGCCCAGCTCGACCCCCACCGCGACAACCTCGTCGAGCTCGACCAGGCTCTCGCCGCCTTCATGCAGGCCATGGCCGAGATGGGGCTCTCCAACGAGGTCCTCCTCTGCACCCACTCCGACTTCAGCCGGACGATGCAGGCGAACGCAACCGGCGGCACCGACCACGCCTGGGGCAACCACCAGATCCTTCTCGGAGGCGGCATCAGGGGCGGACGGATTTACGGCACCATGCCCACCCTGGAGCTGGGCGGCCCCTCCGACTACACCTCCCAGGGCATCTGGATCCCGACCACCTCCGTCACCCAGATGACCGCCGGCATAGGCTCCTGGATGGGTCTCAACTCCACCCAGCTCTCCTCCGTCTTCCCCGATCTGGCTAACTTCCCCGGAGGTGGCCTCACCCTCACCTAGATCCCGTTCCGCTCCCTCTGCGCTCATCGCGGGGCGAGTCACCACCCCGGCCTCTCCCCCGCGGAGACCTCTCGCCTGCCAATCCAGAACCGAGCACCGCGAATCGTCCCCCCCTGCGAACCATCTATACTGGCAACATGTCCATCGTCCGCAACGCCGCAGCGATCGCCAAGGGTATGAGCATCACCCTCCGAGAGGCCTTCCAGCCCACCGAGGTCGAAAACTACCCCGACGGCCCTGGACCCATGCGCGGCGCGAAGTTTCAGGAGCGCTTCCGGGGCAAGCACCAACTCCAGCGCGACGAGAACGGCCTCGAAAAGTGTGTCGCCTGCTTCCTCTGCGCCGCCGCCTGCCCCTCTAACTGCATCTACATCGAGGCCGCCGAGAACACCGAAGAGGTCCGCATCTCCTCCGCCGAGCGCTACGCCAAGGTCTACAACATCGATTACAACCGCTGCATCTTCTGCGGCTACTGCGTCGAGGCCTGTCCTACCGACGCCATCACCCACGGGCACGGCTTCGAACTCGCCTCCCTGAACGCGACCAACCTGGTCATGCGCAAGGAAGATATGCTGGTCCCCATCCTCCCCGCGCTCCCGCTTGAGCCCCGCTCCGAGCAGGATCTCGCTGAAGTCCTCTCGTAGCTCTCAACCGGCTGCTGTTCGGCTTACCGCCACACACTCGCGCTATCCTGAGTATTGGCTATGGCGAACTTCCTCGAAACCCTAAAGCATCGTGTAATCGTCTACGACGGTGCCATGGGCACCAGTATCCAGAACTACAACCTGACCGTGGACGGCGACTACGCCGGCCTGGAGAACTGCAGCGAGATCCTCGCCGTCACCCGGCCCGACGTCATCCGCGAGATTCACGCCTCCTACCTCGAAGCCGGCGCGGATGTCATCGAGACCGACTCCTTTGGCGCCTCCTCTCTCGTCCTGCAGGAGTTCGGCATCCCTCACCGCGCCCGCGAGCTCAACCTCGCCGCGGCCCGCCTCGCTAAAGATGTCGCCCGCGAATACTCCACCCCCGCGAAGCCCCGCTTCGTCGCCGGCTCCATCGGCCCCACCACCAAGCTCCCCTCCCTCGGCCACATCGGCTACGACGCCATGCTTGCCACCTACGTCGAGCAGATCGAAGCCCTCATCGAGGGCGGCGTCGACGTCCTCCTCATCGAGACCTCGCAGGACCTGCTTCAGGCCAAGATCGCCCTCGCCGCCTGCCACGACGCCATGCACAATCTCGGCGTCAACATCCCCATCCAGATGCAGATCACCATGGAGGCAACCGGCACCATGCTGCTCGGCTCCGAAATAGGAGCTGCGCTGGCGGTGCTGGAGTGCTTTCGACCCGATATCGTCGGCCTCAACTGCGCCACCGGTCCCAAGGAGATGAACGACGCCGTCCGCTTTCTCTGCGCCAACGCGTCCATGCCCGTCAGCGTCCTCCCCAACGCCGGCCTCCCGCAAAACGTAGGCGGCCGTGCCCACTACGGCCTCACCCCGGCTGAGCTCGCCGACTATCACCGCCGTTTTGTCACCGAGTACGGCGTGGAGGTCGTCGGCGGCTGCTGCGGTACCACCCCCGCCCACATCCGCGCTGTCGCCGAAGCCGTCGCCCACCTAAAACCCGCTACCCGCGACCCAAAGATTCAGGCCATCGCCGCCAGCGCCTTCTCCGCTGTCCTGCTCGAGGTCGACGGCCAGCCCGCCATCGTCGCCGAGGAGATGAACACCACCACCCGCAACGCCGCCTTCCGCGAGATGGTCCGCTCCGGCGACTACGACGGCATCTTCACCATGGCCAAGCGCCTCGTCGCCGAAGGCTCGCAGATGCTGGACCTCTGCTGCGCCGTCGTCGGCGAAGACGAAAAAGCCTACATGAACGGCGTGCTCGAAAAGATCGCCACCCGCGTCCCCGCGCCCATCCTCGTCGACTCCACCGAGGCCGACGTCATCGAGGAAGCTCTCAAGCGCATCCCCGGCAAAAGCATCATCAACTCCATCAACCTCGAAGACGGTGAAAAACGCACCTCGAAAGTTCTTCCCATGGCCCGCCGCTACGGCGCCGCCGTCATCGCCCTCACCATCGACGAGGATGGCATGGCCCTCACTGCCGACAAGAAAGTCGCGATCGCGCACCGCATCCACAAGCTCGCCACCGAGAAGTACGGCCTCCGCTCCCAGGACCTCATCTTCGACCCGCTCACCCTGCCCATCTCGACCGGCCAGGAAGACTACCGGACGGCAGGCATAGAAACGCTGGAAGCAGTGCGAAGAATCCGCCTCGAACTCCCCGACTGCAAGACCATCCTCGGTGTAAGCAACATCTCCTTTGGCTTGAATGCCTATGCGAGACGCGTTCTCAACTCCGTCTTCCTCAAGGAAGCAGTCGATCGCGGCCTCGACTCCGCTATCGTCAACTACTCCAAAATTTACCCGCTCTATAAGATCCCCGAGCAGGAGGTCGAGCTCGCCCGCAACCTCATCTTCCGCAACGTCGAAACGGAACAGGATCCGTTACAGATCTACATGCAGTACTTCACCGGCCTCAACAAGGTCGCCGGTCAGGAGGAAGAGGCCGCCGTTGTCACCGACACCATGTCGGACGAAGAGAAGCTCAAGCACCTCATCATCAACGGCGAGCGCGGCCTCGGCCGTGACGACCGCAAGCAGTCCCTCGAACAGATCCTCGAGTCCGCCCTCACCCGCTACACCCCGCTGGATCTCATCAACACCGTCCTCCTCGATGGCATGAAGACCGTCGGCGAGCTCTTCGGTGCCCGCAAGATGCAGCTTCCCAGCGTGCTCGATTCGGCCGCGACCATGAAGGCCGCCGTCGCCTTCCTCGAGCCCAGGATGGAGAAGACCGAGGGCAATCAGAAAGGCACCATCATTCTCGCCACCGTCAAAGGAGACGTCCACGACATCGGCAAAAATCTCGTCGACATCATCCTCTCCAACAACGGCTACAAGGTTGTCAACCTCGGCATCAAGCAGCCCGCCGACGTTATCATCAACGCGGCGCACCAGCACAAGGCCGACGCCATCGGCCTCTCCGGTCTGCTCGTCAAATCCACCCTGGAGATGAAGTATGTCGTCCAGGACCTCCAGCGCATCGACTCCAAAATTCCCGTCATCTGTGGCGGCGCCGCGCTCACCCGCAAATACGTCGAAGACGACCTCCGTCGCGAGTACTCCTCCGCCGTCTTCTACGCCGAGGACGCCTTTGCCGGCCTCCATGTCATGAGCGATCTCATCGACGCCGACGTCACCGTGCGCGAGAAGCGCCTCTGCGATGGTGCAACCGTACGGACTTTCGTCCGCCCCGGCGGCGACATCGCCCCGCTGCCCGCCAGCACCAGCACCCAGCGATCGAGCATCGTCCACGACATCCCCGAACTCCCGCAGCCGCCCTTCTTCGGCGTCCGCGTCCGCAAGGACTTCGACCTCGACGCTCTCTACGGCTTCATCAACGAGACCGCCCTCTTCAAAAACCAGTGGCAGCTCAAGACCGCCTCCGCCACCGACTACGTCCGCCTCGTCGAAGAGAAGTACCGCCCCATCCTCAAAGAGCTCTCAGCCGAGGTAAAGCGCGAAGGCTGGTTCGAGCCCAAGACCGTCTACGGCTGGTTTCCCGCCCAGTCCGACGGCAACGACGTCATCGTTTACGACCCCGCCTCCATCCCCAGCCATTGTCATCCTGAGCGAACTTTGAGCGAGCAAAGCGAGCCGAAGAGGCAGTCGAAGGACCTGCGTCTCGACCTTCCCGCCAACTTTCAAGCGGAGGAACTCCTTCGCATCACCTTCCCCCGCCAGCGCGAAGGCCGCCTCCTCTCCATCTCCGATTTCTTCAGCCCCAAATCGACCCGTCGTATGGACGTTATCGGCTTTTCCGTGGTTACCATCGGCAGCATCGCCTCCACCGTCACTCAGAAGCTCTTCGAGGCCGGCGACTTCACCAAATATCTCTACCTCCACGGACTCTCCGTCGAGACCGCCGAAGCCCTTGCTGAGTACATGCATCGCCAGATGCGCCTCGAACTCGGCATCGCCGGCGAGGACGCCCCCGCTGTCCGCGATCTCTTCCACCAGAAGTACCGCGGCTCCCGCTACTCCTTTGGCTACCCGGCCTGCCCCAATCTGGAGGACCAGACCAAGATCTTCGACCTTCTCAAGCCGGAAGAAAACATCGGTGTCCGCATCACCGAGGGCTTCCACTTGGAGCCCGAACAGAGCACCAACGCCCTCATCGTCCACCATCCCCAGGCCAAATACTTCGTGGTCTAGCCGAAGCAGCTCGTGGTCGCGGCGATGCGCGGTTCAGATCGCAGGTTCCTTTCTTCCGGTAAACTGTCTGAATACGGAAGGTTTAGCCGAAGGGAGAGCCTTGTTCAGGCTTGCGGAATCTCGACCTCCGTCCGAACTGAGGCCATCATGCCGAGCAGCTCCGAAATCGCACCAGCCATCCTCCACATCTGCCGCCGTGAGATGCTGCGCCCCATTCGCGATGAGATCCTTCGCATCTCCGGCTTTCATGTCGACTCCACGCTTGATGGCTCCACCGCTCTTTCCATGTTCGCTCGCCGCCCCTATGACCTCGTTCTCGTCGACGTGGAGGGTGAGACCGGTATCCAGGAAGCCGAACACATCTGCTCCGCGGTCAGAACGGCGCAACACGGTCAGAAGGTCGCCTTTGTCTGCAACTGGCGCGTCGCCAATCTTACCGATTGCCCTGACGAGATCATCCGGACTGAGTTCGATCCCGGCGCGTTTGTCCAGGGCGTTCGCAGCGTCGTCAATCACTAGATCGGCCTCAGACCCGCTTCGTCAGGCGCCCCTGTTCAACCTTCGTCCCTCTCGCCGCGTTTGCTTTCAGACTCACGCGGAAGGGTGGCGAGGAAGGGACCCCTGCCGCTCTGAACTCAGCTGCCAACTTGCGCCACCCAGGTCGCTGTGCTACAACTCATCTATTCCAGTCTGCTTCACCGCAGATTTGAATTTCATGCAGAGTGGTTGAGGGACGAGCCCTGAGACGCCACGACAACCGGACAGAACAAAGGCGTACCGGTGTCAACTCTCTCCTGGAAACAGGGAACATGAGATTCGGAGCAAGCAGTCCGCAACCCGGGCTGCAACCCCGCATTTCCTTTCCCCGGCCGCTCGCGGCAACCCCAAAGAGAGACGTCCCAGCAGCCAGACCCCTCCTTCCTCGGAGAAGAGTGCAATGGCTTATTCCTGTACGGCGTATCAGTTGAAATGTAATGAGTGTGGCAAGCTCTTCGGCAACCAGCCACTCTCCGCCTGCGACGATTGCCTGGCTCCGCTGGAACTCACCTATGACCTTGAATCCGCCCGGCGGGCCTTCACGCGCGCCAACATCGCCGCCGGTCCTCCCAGCATCTGGCGCTATGCCGCCCTCCTCCCCGTTCCCCAGGAGTTCCAACCCGACCTCCCCGTCGGCTTCACCCCCACCGTCCGCGCTAAGAATCTCGGCAAACGAATAGGCGCAAACAATCTCTACCTCAAAAACGACTCCGTCTGCTTTCCGACGCTCAGCTTCAAAGACCGCGTCGTCGCCGTCGCACTTGCCAACGCCCAGCGCTTCGGCTTCGCCACGGTCGGCTGCTCCTCCACCGGAAACCTTGCCAACTCCGTAGCCGCCCAGGCCGCGCGCCTTGGCCTTAAAGCTACCATCCTCGTTCCCGCCGACCTCGAGCCAGCCAAGATCCTCGCCACCCAGATCTACGGCGCACGGCTCATTCGCATCGACGGCAACTACGACCACGTCAACCGCCTCTGTACCCTGATCGCCGACGAGTACAAGTGGGGCTTCGTCAACGTCAACCTCCGCCCCTACTACGCCGAAGGCTCAAAGACCGTCGGTTACGAGATCGCCGAGCAGCTCGGCTGGCGTCTCCCGGATAACATCGTCTGTCCCATGGCTGGCGGCTCCGTCATCCGTAAAATACGCAAGGCCTTCGATGAACTCATTGCCCTCGGCATTGTGGAGGACAAGCCCGTTCGCTTCTTCGGGGCCCAGGCCACCGGCTGCTCACCCATCGCGGTGGCCGTAAAGCAGGGTCTCGACACCATCGAGCCCCAGCGTCCCAATACCATCGCCCGTTCGCTCGCCATCGGCAATCCCGGCGACGGTCCAGCTGCCGCAAAGATGATCCAGTCGACTGGCGGGTACGCCGAAGATGTCTCCGATCTTGAGGTCGTCTCCGGTATTCAGGAACTCGCCGAAACCGAAGGTATCTTCACCGAGACAGCCGGAGGCGTCACAACCGCCGTCACCGCCTGTCTCTATGCCCACGGACGCATCTCTCCCGACGATCTAACGGTCTCCGTCATCACGGGAAATGGCCTCAAGACGACCGACGCACTCGCCGGATGCTACGCCCAGGAACGCGCGGTTCGGCCGAGGCTCGCTGACTTCGAGGTCTATCTCCGGGAGCTGGATGGCGACGCAGCGGCTCCGGAGCTTGTAACCGCCGGAGGTGCCTATGCCAATTAAGGTCACACTTCCCACTGCCTTCGTTCGCCACACCGATGGACAGAAGAACTTCGACTCCTCCGCACAGAATCTGCAATCTCTCCTCAGCGACATCGATCAGCAGTTCCCGGCGCTTGGCGTGCAGATCAAGGATGAGTCGGGCAAGCTCCGGCGCTTCATCAACATCTACGTCAACGACGAGGACATCCGTTTCCTTGGCGGAGAAAGCTACGCCTTCCACGACGGCGATGAAGTCATGCTCATTCCCTCGATCGCCGGGGGCAACTGCTGACGGGAAAAACATAAGGGCCATCCGAACGAGCCGTCTCCTTGCAGCCGGCTCATTACGCAAACACTTGCGGTTTATTGCCTGCAAAGGTGCTACCAGCTCAAGCCTGGATCCGCGTTTTGCCGGATCAGCTCTTCATAGACCCGAAATTTGGCCGATGGAAGCAACGGTCTACTACGTTTGTCTCTCTTAACGGGAGTGGCATCTGCGCGGACAAGCGCGATCCCCGGACGACAGAAAGAAGGTCTGCATGTTTCTTATACTCGCAGTGGTTCTCCTGGTTCTTTGGCTCGCTGGCTTCCTGGTCTTTCACGTCAGCAGCCTTCTCATTCATCTGCTGATTCTTTTCGCGATCATCTCGGTGGTCATGCACTTCGTAAGCGGCCGGCGCACTGTTTAGCTTCCGCATCGAGCGAATACGGCCGAGCCCCGTGGCGCGGCCGTATTCGTTTCTAACCAGCCCTACTGATGAGCAACTGGCAGCGACACTCCGAGCGATGGTGGGGGCGGAACCACATTGGCAAGTGCCGCCGGCGTCTCTTCCTGGAGCTCTGGCAGATCTCCTTCAAGAGCGATCTTTAGTACCTCGTCCATCTCACTCACAAAGTGCAGCTTCATCGTCGTCTTTAGAAGCTCTGGCAGATCGGCAAGATCCTTCCTGTTGTCCTCTGGCGCAATCGCTTCGAAGATCCCTGCCCGGTGCGCCGCCAGCAGCTTCTCCTTCAGCCCGCCGATGGGCAGCACCTTTCCGCGAAGTGTGATCTCTCCCGTCATCGCAATATCGCGACGGACTTTGATCTTGGTCAGCGCGCTCGCAAGTCCGGTCGCCATCGTGATCCCCGCCGACGGTCCATCCTTCGGAATCGCTCCCTCCGGAACATGCACATGGATGTCCAGGTGACGGTAGAAGTCCCGGCTAAGCCCAAGATGATGCGCTCGCGATCGGATATAGCTCAACGCAGCCTGCGCCGACTCCTGCATCACCTCGCCCAGCTGTCCAGTGGTCGTCATCTTGCCCTTGCCGTCCAGCACCTGGACCTCGGTCTGCAGAATCGTTCCTCCAACCTCCGTCCACGCCAGCCCCGTCACCAGGCCAACCTCGCTCTTCTCATGCACCTGCGAGTCGCGGAACTTTGCCGTGCCGAGCAGATCTGAAAGATTCTCCGCCGTGACCTGCTCGTTGTGCTCCGCGCCATGCTTCACGACCCGGCGCGCCACCTTGCGGCAGACGTTTCCAATCTCGCGCTCCAGGTTGCGGACACCGGCCTCCCGTGTGTATCCACGGATGATCTGCTTCAGAGCATCATCGTTGAAGATGACCTGCGCCTCGGAAAGGCCGGTCCCTTCACGCTGTTTCTTGACCAGGTACTGCTTCGCAATCTCCAGCTTTTCAACCTCGGTATACCCATGCAGCCGAAGGATTTCCATCCGGTCCTGCAAAGGCCCCGGAATCGTGTGCAGTACGTTCGCCGTGGCCACGAACAGCACCTGGGAAAGGTCATACTCGACATCCAGGTAGTGATCCTGAAAGGAGGTGTTCTGCTCCGGATCCAGAACCTCCAGCAGCGCGCTCGCCGGATCGCCACGAAAGTCCGAAGCCATCTTGTCGATCTCATCCAGCATGAACACCGGGTTCTTCGTGCCGGCCTTTTTCATGCTCTGGATGATCTGACCCGGAAGGGCGCCAATATAGGTCCGGCGATGGCCTCGAATCTCCGCCTCATCTCGAACCCCACCCAGCGACATCCGCACGAACTTGCGGCCGGTTGCCTTTGCAATCGACATCCCCAGCGACGTCTTACCGACGCCCGGAGGTCCGACGAAACAGAGAATCGATCCCTTCGGATTCTTTACCAGCTGGCGCACCGCCAGGAACTCCAGAATGCGCTCCTTGATTTTTTCCAAGCCATAGTGATCCTCATTCAGAATCTTCTCGGCGTGATCGATCGAGCGGATCTCCTTCGAACGCTTCCGCCACGGCACCGCAAGCAGCCAATCGAGATAGTTCCGGCTCACCGTCGACTCCGCGGACATCGGGGGCATCGCTTCGAGCTTCTTCAACTCCTGCATGCTCTTTTCCAGAACATCCTTCGGCATCCCCGACGCTTCGATCTTCTTCTTCAGCTCGTCGAACTCGCCCTTCTCGCCCCGCCCAAGCTCCTTCTGGATCGCCTTGATCTTCTCGTTGAGGTAGTACTCCTTCTGCGCCTTCTCCATCTGCCGCTTCACGCGGGATTGGATCGTCCGATCCATGTTCAGCTTTTCGATCGCAACATCCAGCGCATCCGCCACACGCGCCAGACGGTCTTCTGGATCGAAAACCTCCAGCAACTGCTGCTTCTCCTCGATCGAGAGCTGCAGATTTGCCGCAATCGTGTCGGCCAGCTTCGCCGGCTCATCCGCCCGCACGCCCGCCGCCATCGTCTCGTAGTTCAGGCTCTGCTGCAGCTTCACGTACTGCTCAAAGAGCGAGTGAACGCGTTGCATCAACTGCTCCACCTGCGGCGACATCTCCAGGCGCGCCGTCCCAGTGCGCACCGTCGCAACGAAGAAGCCATCCTCGTCCGTCACTTCGCTTGCCCGTGCGCGCTCCACACCCTCCACCAAAACCTTGATATTCCCGTCCGGCATCTTCACGCTTTGAACGATGTTGCCGATCGTCCCCGTCTCGTAAATATCGCTCGCGCTCGGCTCATCGACCGAGGCGTCGTGCTGCGTGGCCAGAAAGATCTTCCGGTCGCCCGTTAGCGCCTCTTCCAGCGCCCGAACACTTGAATCGCGACCCACTACAAACGGCGTCATCATAAACGGAAAGATCACCATGTCGCGGATCGGCATCATCGGCAGCTTGCGTACATCCCCATTTAGAACTTCTTTGGTTTGGTTCGCCATTGTTCTCCCCCAAATTAGACGTCCGTCATGCACCAACGATGCACCGCGCCAAGCTTCCCGTGATTGTACTGCGTTGACCTGATACAACAGCGAGACATCGCCACAAAGGTGACAGCCTCAACATCGTTGACGTAAAGCAGGGTGATAGGCGGTCGCTGCTCCCGCAGCCAGGCAATGAAAAGAGGCACGCTCGAACGCGTGCCTCTTCGACGTTCTACTCCCGGTTTATCCTGCCTTTTCCAGCAGCACGGGAAGCATCAAAGCGCGCTTCTGTACCATCTCCGCCGTGATGCAAAGGTCCTTGACCTTCTTGTTGCCGGGCACGTAGTACATGAGGTCCAGCATGAGCTCTTCGAGAATCATGCGCAGACCGCGTGCCCCCACCTTCCGCTTCAGAGCCTCCCGAGCAATCTCCCGGGCGGCATCGTCCGTAAACGTAATCTTTACCCCTTCATACTCGAACAGCTTGCTGTACTGCTTCAGAATGGCATTGCGCGGCTTCGTCAAAATGTCGATCAACGCAGCCTCGTCGAGCTCATCGAGAACGCCCATCACCGGTAGCCGGCCGACGAACTCGGGGATCAACCCATACTTCAAAAGATCCTGAGGCTCCGCTTGGCGCAGCAGCTCGGAATCCCGTTGCGCCCGGATCGGGGTCACCTCGCCGTCGCCCGCGTCCGGCTCCGAAAGAACCTTGAACCCCAGAGCCTTCTTCCCGATACGCCTTCCGATCACCTTTTCCAGGCCGACAAAAGCCCCGCCGCAGATGAAAAGAATGTTCGTCGTATCGACAGCCGTGAACTCCTGGTGCGGATGTTTACGCCCACCCTGTGGCGGAACATTCGCGACCGTACCCTCGAGTATCTTCAGCAGCGCCTGCTGGACACCTTCGCCCGAAACATCACGGGTGATGGACGGATTCTCATCCTTGCGGCCGATCTTGTCGATCTCATCGATGTAGATAATGCCGCTCTGCGCTCGCGTCACGTCACCCTCGGCGGCTTGCAGAAGCTTCAGAATGATGTTCTCTACATCCTCGCCGACATATCCCGCCTCCGTCAGCGTCGTCGCATCGACAATCGCAAACGGTACATCCAGCATCTTCGCCAGCGTATGGGCCAGAAGCGTTTTGCCCGAACCCGTCGGTCCCACCAAAAGAATGTTGGATTTGGCAAGCTCGACGTCGTTGCCGCGGGTCTTATTCATCTGAATCCGCTTGTAGTGGTTGTAGACAGCCACTGCCAGCTTCTTCTTGGTCTGATCCTGGCCGATGACGTACTCATCCAAAAACGCCTTGACCTCCTGCGGCTTCGGCAGATGAGCCGGTGCCGCGCCCGGCTGCGCCTCACTTCGGTCGTCCTCAAGAATGGAGTTGCACACCGCCACGCACTCGTCGCAGATGTACGCCCGGGGATAATCCGACGGAGAAGAGATCAGCTTCGCGACCGCATCCTGAGACTTGTGGCAGAACGAGCAGCGAAGAGAGTCTTCCGAACCTCGTGACGTTTTCATACCGAAGAACACACTCCCAGGTCGAACAAGTTACGTCTCTGAAGTTTACACCCGATCAGAGCCCCTGCCGCCGGAGCATCTGCCGCAAAAGCGGCACGGCCCAGGTTCACCCCGGGCCGTCGGAGGGCCTCACCTGAAGCTCGACAGCTCGACAGATCGGCAGCTCGACCGATCAACAGACCGACCGATCAACTCCGGGGCCGGTCGATGATGTCGTCGATCAGGCCATACTCCTTCGCCTGCTGGGCCGTCATGCTGAAGTCGCGGTCCGTGTCCCGCTCCATCTGCTCCACGCTCTGCCCCGTGTGGCCGGCCTGGATCTTGTTCATCAGCTCCCGCAGCCGCAGGATCTCACGCGCGTGAATGTCGATCTCCGTCGCCTGCCCACTCAGGCCGCCGCCCATGATCAGCGGCTGGTGGATCAGGATGCGGGCGTTTGGCAGCGCAAATCGCTTGCCCTTCTTGCCCGCCATCAGCAGAAACGCGCCCATGCTCGCGGCCTGTCCAATGCACAGCGTCTGCACGTCGTTCTTGATGTACTGCATCGTGTCGTAGATCGCCATGCCCGCCGTAATCGATCCGCCGGGCGAGTTGATGTACAGCTGGATGTCCTTCTCCGGATCCTCGCCGCTCAGAAACAGCAGCTGCGCAATAATCACATTGGCGATGTTGTCGTCGATCGGTGTTCCCAGAAAAATAATGTTGTCGCGCAGCAGACGGCTGTAAATGTCGTAGGCGCGTTCGCCCCGGCTCGTCTGCTCGATCACCATCGGTACAAGTCCCATAGCTCTCCCTCTTCTCTCTTGCCGTTTTATGGCGGGTAGATCTTCTACTTAGGACGCCAGCTTCTGGTACAACACGCCGCCGGCACGCTCTCTCCGCATCTGCTCGCGAATTCGATCCAGCCCGCCGTCCCGCCCCAATCGCTCCCGCAACGTCTCCAGCGGCTCGCGTGACTGAACCGACAGCATCAGCAGCTCGCGGTCGAAGTCCTCGTCCGGGATCTCGACGTTCTCGGCCTCCGCGATCCGGTCCAGAATCATCGATGCCTTCACCTCGTTGATCGCCTGGTCGCGCTGCGCGTCACGGAGCCGCGCAAAATCGAGCTTGCGCATATCCTCCGGCTTCATCCCTTGCTGCGCCAGCGCCCGCAGGCCCCGGTCCAGCCGCGCCTCGATCTGCTGCTGCACAAACGACTCGGGAACAGGGAACTGGAAGCGCGCAATCAACTCCTCCAGCATCTTGTCCTTCGCCCGGCTCTCCAGCGCGTCCTTCTTCCGTCGCTCCGAGTGCTCGCGAAGCGTGCCTTCAAACTCCTCGAAGCTCTCATACGCCCCAAGCTGCTTCGCAAACTCCGCATCCCGCTCCGGAAACAGCTTCCGCTTGATCGCCTTCACCGTCACGTCGTAGCTGACCGTCTGCCCCGCCAGCCGCGGCTCGCCGAAGTCCTGCGGATACACCACCTCAAACCTCAGCTCCTGACCGGGCTTGGTACCTCGCAGAGCATCCGTAAACGCCGGAATCGTGCTCTTTCCGCCGATCTCGATCAACACGTCCTGCCCGGAGATCGGTTCGCTCTCCTTGGGGCCAGCAAGCCCGTCCTCCCCAACCGTCTGGGCCAGCTCCTTCACCTCGCCGGTGAATGTGATATCCGCCCAGTCCCCATCGGCCAGCGGCCGGTCCTCTTCCACCGTTTCCACCGTCGCGTGGCCTTCGAGTACACGGTTTAACTCCGTCTCAAACTCGTCCTGCGTCAGCGTCACATCCGGCCGCTGGACCGTCACGATGTCGTATCCGCTCACATCGATCTCAGGCATCACCTCAAACGCCGCTTTGAAGCGAAGCGGTTGGCCATCCACCAGCTGCATGTCCATCAGTTGCGGCTCGGAGATCGGGCGCAGATGCTGCTCGGCAATCGCCCGCCGTAATCGCTCGGACACCAGGCCTTCCAGCACCTCCTGCCTAATCTCCTTGGCAAACTTCGACCGGATAAGCGATTCCGGCACCTTTCCCGAGCGGAATCCCGGAATCCTCGCCATCTTCTGGTAGCGCTTGATCACGGCGCGAAAACTCTTTGAGACCTCCTCCGCCCCCGTCTCAACCTCGATCTCGCGCATCAGCTCCGGATTCATCGCGGGCGCATGTGGCCCGTGCTCATGCGTAGGCTCGTGACCCTCTGGGTGCGTCTCGGGCCCTTCCTCGGGGCGCTCCGTCTCAACTATCTCTGTCGTCTCTGTCTGACTCAAATTCATTGCCTTCCGGAGGTCATCGAAATGTAGGTCGCCTCACCCTTGCGTTAAACTTCGCGGCCGACGCCTCTCCTTCACTGTACGAGTCTTCGGCGGAGAGGGTCAAACCCGGCCACCGCACGCTATAGGGGCGGCCCCTCCGTCGTCATCGTGAACAGCTCCAGCCGCACCTTCCACTGCACCGACTGCCCCGGCTGGAGCACCACCATGCCCGTATCCTCCTCTCTCGGCCACTCCTTGCCCAGCGGATCGTCAAAATTCAGCTGCGGCGCGATCACCACGTAGTTCGCTCCCGCCGGCGAGGTCACCCGCATCTCCCGGATCGCCGGCGTCATCGCCGTGATCCGCAGCCGGTAGTTGCTCTTGGGATCGCGCAGCTCCGCCGCAGGTCCGAAATCGAGAATCGCCGGATGGAGATGCACAAAACTCTCGTCCAGCGTGCCCGTGCCCAGCTTGATGCCGCCGCGTGCGGTAAAGTCGAAGCCTGTCTTCCCGACCGGCAGCAGCCTGCCCGTCGGCATGCCTCCGCTCGCAGGACGCGTCTCCACACGATCGCCGGCCGGCATGCGAAGCGTCGCCTGCTCCCGATCACCGCTCGGAATGGTGAAGCGTGGCTGCCAGCCCATGCCGAACGGCTCAGCCTCCGTCCCCACATTCTTCGCCGTCACCCGCAGATCGAGCACATGGCTGCTCATCAGGATCGTCATCGTGACCTCGGTCTGCGAAGGCCAGCGATCGCCAAAACTCCCCGGCTGGAAGACCGCCTGCGCCTCGCCTCCGTCCGGCATCACGCTCGAGTTCACCGAGTCCGCGGAGACCTTCAACAACATGCCTCCCGCCGAAGCAGCCAGCCCTGCCGCATCCTGCGTCGTCACTGGGAGCGCCAGGCTGCGCCCTCGCCACTGCGTGAAAATCCTCAATCCGTCCGGCGACGGTGTCCCGTAGATCCTTCCCGCCCACGGCGCCTCGATCGCCCCGCCCATCTTCAGGCTCGCCCCCCCGTTCACGTCCGTCCCTTGCCCATCCATCGATACCGCCGCCTGCGCCACGCTGGGAGCCGACAACAGCGCGACCTCCCCCCGCCCCGGCAGATACGCCGTGATCTGCAGCGTGTTCATCCCCCGGCCGGGCAGCAGCGTCGCCGAAACAAACTCCGGCATCCCTCCACCCTCCAGCAACACCCGCTGCAGCACCAGCGCGTCCTGCCCACCCGGTCTCGGCGGCTGCGGCTCGGGCGGAGAGATCTTTTCGCGGATATGGGACTTCAAAACCCCGAATCGCCCCCGCGTATGCGCCGCCCATCCCAGTGGCAGAATGATGACCAGGCCCAGCACCACCAGCCATACCAGCCTCGTCGCATTGGCCGAGACCCAGCTGCACAGACGCTCCCACAAACCCCCAAAATTGCGCGCCACAATCGACGCATACATCCGGCTCAGCCGCGGATCTTCCACTCTCGTCCCCCAGGGTCCCGGCAAGCATTCTACGTCCCTGCACCCTTGATTCGCTGCCACCCTGTTTGGCTGCTACCCGGTTGGCCGGCACAAGCCCCGTGCGCCGCGCCGGCCCCGCACGCCAGGCCCTATCATTGCAACTCGTGCCACTCATCGCCAAGCCGGCTCAGCTGCAGCAGGTCCAGCAGCAAATCGTTCTTTGCGAGCGCTGTCCACGTCTCCGCGCCTTCTGCGTCGCGGTCGGCGAAACTCGCCGCCGAGCCTACATCGACCAGACCTACTGGTCGCGCCCTGTCCCGGGCTTCGGAGATCCGCGCGCCCGAGTTCTGCTTCTGGGGCTCGCTCCCGGTGCCCATGGAGCCAATCGCACCGGCCGTCCGTTCACTGGAGACGGCTCCGGCGACTTCATGTACCCCGTCCTCCATGAACTCGGTTTTGCCACCAAGCAACGCGCCGTCGATCGCGACGATGGCCTGGAACTCCGTGACGCCTGGATCGCCTCCGTTGTCCGCTGCGCCCCGCCCGGCGATAAGCCAACCCCCGAAGAGATCCGCAACTGCCGCCAGCACCTCACGCACGAGCTCGCCGCCCTCCCTCGTGTCCGCGTCGTCGTCTGCCTCGGCAAGATCGCCTTCGACGGCTACCTCGCACACCTTCTCCACACGGAGGTCATCCGCGCCCGCTCCCCCTTCCGCTTCTCCCATGCGGCCGAGTACGCCATGCCCCACGGCATCCACCTGCTCGCCAGCTATCACCCGTCGCTGCGAAACACCAACACCGGCCGCCTCGACCGCGCTATGTTCGCCCGGGTCTTCGTCCGCGCCCGCGAACTGGCGAGCCTGACTGCCTGAGGCTCCTCCCCCTCCAGCAGTGGCTTTCGGGCAAAGAAAATGCCCCGGCAGCATCGCCGGGGCACTCTCCTTCCAAATCGCTTACACCACGCTCAATGCCAGACCTCCAACCTTCTCCTCGCCAACCGAGGATAGCGGCCGGTAAAACAGCTGGTTGTTCTCCAAGTACACCTCGAGAAACGCCGGCCGCTGTGCAATGCCTCCGGCAATCAAGGCCTCCGACAGCGGATCTTCCACAAACCGCTGCAGCGCCCGGCGCAGCGGACGCGCACCGTAGCTGCGATCCGTCACCGTCTTCTCCAGGATCCAGCGCTTCGCATCGTCGTTCACGCTTAGCGTGATCGCCTTGTGCACCAGATTCACATTCAGCTGCTGCACCAGCAATTCCAGGATCTGCATCAGGTCCGCGTCGCTCAACGCCGTGAAGATGATCATCTCGTCCAGACGATTGATGAACTCCGGGTTGAAGGTACGCTTCACCTCGCCCTTCACCAGCTCCTCCATCTTGTCGAGAACCACATCCTCCATCCGCGACTGGAAGCCCAGACCCTCCCGCTTCATCAAGTGCTTCGCCCCAATGTTCGAGGTCATGATGATGATCGTGTTCTTGAAGTCGACTGTGTTCCCCAGCCCATCTGTCAGCTGCCCATCCTCAAACACCTGCAGCAGCAGGTTGAACACATCCGGATGCGCCTTCTCGACCTCATCGAGCAGCACCACCGAGTACGGCGACCGCTTGACCCGTTCGGTCAGCTGTCCGCCCTCCTCGTAGCCCACGTATCCCGGAGGCGATCCGATCAGCTTCGACACGGAATGCTTCTCCATGAACTCCGACATGTCGAACCGGATCAGGCTCTTCTCGCTCCCGAACAGGAACTGCGCCAGCGTGCGCGCCATCTCCGTCTTTCCAACGCCCGTCGGTCCGAGGAAAAGGAAGCTCCCAATCGGACGCGCAGGATTCTTGAGACCCGCACGTGACCGCCGGATCGCTCGCGCCAACGCCGAAATCGCTTTGTCCTGCGAGATCACGCGCTTGTGCAGCTCCTCCTCCACCCGCAGCAGCCGCTGTGTCTCCTCTTCCTTCAGCGACGTGATCGGCACACCCGTCCATCGACTCACCACATCCTCGATATCCTCCCGCGTCACGATGCCCGCCGACGAGTCGTCGAGGTGGTACTTGTCGCGCAGCGCCCGCAGGTTCTCCCGCTCCTTGCGCTCCTCATCCGAGTAGAACCGCGCCTTCTCGAACTCATGGTTCGCGATCGCGTTCTCCATGCGGTGCACGATGAACTTGATCCGCTTCTGGACCTCCGTCAGCTCCTCTGGCAGCGATGTCTGACGCAGCTTCACCCGCGCCCCAGCCTCGTCGATCAGATCGATCGCCTTGTCCGGCAGGAACCGGTCGGGGATGTACCGTGAAGAATGAGAGACGGAAAAGTTGATCGCCTCATCGGTGTAGCTCACCGCATGAAACTTCTCATACTTGTCCTTGATCCCCATGATGATCTTGATCGCATCCTCCTCGTTCGGAGGTGGGACCTTGACTGCCTGGAACCGCCGCTCGAGCGACCGGTCTTTCTCGATCGACTTCCGGTACTCGGCCGGCGTCGTCGCTCCAATGCACTGGATCTCGCCCCGGCTCAGCGCCGGCTTCAGGATGTTCGCCGCATCGAGCGATCCTTCCGCCGACCCGGCTCCCACCAGCGTATGCAGCTCGTCGATGAACACGATGGAGTTCTGGTTCTCCATCAGCTCCTTCATGATCGTCTTCAACCGCTCTTCAAACTGCCCGCGATACTTCGTTCCCGCCACAATCAACGACAGGTCCAGAGCCAGCACCCGCTTGTCAGCCAGAAAGCTCGGCACCTCGCCATCCGCAATCTTCTGCGCCAGACCCTCCACGATCGCCGTCTTGCCCACGCCCGGCTCGCCAATCAGCACCGGATTGTTCTTCGTCCGGCGGCACAGGATCTGGATCACGCGATCCACCTCCGTATCCCGGCCCACCAGCGGATCCAGCTGCTGATCCATCGCCGACTGAGTGAGGTCCCGGCTGAACTCCGCCAGCATGCTCGTCTCCTGCCGCCCGCTGCCGCTCCCCTGCTTGCCCGTCGCCGGAGCCTTCTCCTGCGTGGTCCGCTGAAGCTCCTCCCGAATCGCCGGCAGACGCAGGCCGCGCTCCGTCAGGATCTCCGCCGCGAAGCACTTCTCTTCGCGCAACAAACCCAGCAGCAGATGCTCCGTTCCGATATGTTTGTGGCTCAGCCGCTCCGCCTCTTCTGCCGCGTAGGCAAGCACCCGCTTGCACTCATTCGAAAGCGGCAGGTCGACCGAGGTCGACACCTTCTCCCGGATGGTCGTGTGCTGCTCAATCTGCTTCCGTATCGATTCCACCGACGCATGCGACCGCAAGAAACGGTTCGTCAACGCCTTGTCCTCACGCAGTAGTCCCAGCAGCAGGTGCTCTGTCTCGATATAAGGCGATCCAAACTGACTCGCCTCATAGCGCGCAAAGAAAATTACCCGCCGCGCCTTTTCTGTATAGCGTTCGAACATGTTCTCCCTTTCGAACCGGCCGTCATCTCATCCGCCAAAGCCTCGAGACAACCCCGTTGGTCACCTTGCCCATCCCTCCGCGTTGACCGCTCGCGGCGGACACTCAGGCTGCCATCCGTCGCCGGAGACAGCCCCTCCACTACATCCAGTCTATTCCCTGGCAACATACAGAGATAGCGTAGGACGCATTAACCCCCGCAAGTACCTGCGTAGGATCGCAAACCTCGGTACAAACATTCCCTATACGGGGGATTGACTGTCTCCCGACCTCTGCAGGGATCTGGGGCGGTAAGCACCCGCAGCCATAAAGACCCCTAGTGATAAAGACTCCTGGAGCGCGATAAAGTGGGTATCGATGCTGGCCCCATCCCACCCAGCCGGAGATCCCATGCCCGATCCACTCGTTATCGCCCAGACTGAGTCCCAGCCGGCCGAACTCCTCGCCCTCCTGCCCCAGATGGCCAACCGCCACGGGCTCGTCGCCGGAGCTACCGGCACCGGCAAAACCGTCACCCTCCAGGTCATGGCCGAGGCCTTCTCCTCGATCGGTGTCCCCGTCTTCGCCGCCGACGTCAAGGGCGACCTCTCCGGCATCTCCCAGCCCGGCACGGCTAACCCAAAATTCAACGCCCGCCTCCAGCGCCTCCACCTCTCCGGCTTTCAGCTCCAGCCCACCCCGGTCATCCTCTGGGACGTCTTCGCGCAACAGGGCCATCCCATCCGCGCCACCGTCTCCGAGATGGGCCCGCTCCTCTTCTCCCGCATCCTCAACCTCAACAACATCCAGTCCGGCGTCCTCAACCTCGTCTTCAAGATCGCCGACGACAACGGCCTCCTTCTGCTCGACCTCAAAGACCTCCAGGCCATGCTGGGGTACGTCGGCGAGAACTCCGCCACCTTCCAGAAGGAGTACGGCAACATCTCCGCTGCCTCCATCGGAGCCATCCAGCGCGGCCTCGTCACCCTCTCCGGCCAGGGCGGCGACCAGTTCTTCGGCGAGCCCGCCCTCGACATCGAACACCTCCTCCAGACCGACGCCAACGGCCGCGGCATCGTCAATCTCCTCGCCGCCGACCGCCTCATGCAGTCCCCCCAGCTCTATGCCACCTTCCTCCTCTGGCTGCTCTCCGAGCTCTTCGAGCACCTGCCCGAGGCCGGCGACCTCCCCAAGCCCAAGCTCGTCTTCTTCTTCGACGAGGCCCACCTCCTCTTCGCCACGGACTCGGGAGCCCAGGCCGCCGTCCTCCGCTCCCGCATCGAGCAGGTCATCCGCCTCATCCGCTCCAAAGGCGTCGGCGTCTTCTTCGTCACCCAGAACCCCATCGACATCCCCGACACCGTCCTCGGCCAGCTCGGCAACCGGGTCCAGCACGCCCTCCGCGCCTTCACCCCCCGCGACCAGAAGGCCGTCCGCTCCGCCGCCGACACCTTCCGCTCCAACCCCACCCTCGACACCGCCACGGCTATCACCGAGCTCGAGGTCGGCGAAGCCCTGGTTAGCTTCCTTGACGAAAAGGGAACCCCAGCCATCGTCCAGCGCGCCCTGGTCCATCCTCCGCACAGCCAGATCGGCCCCATCACCCCCGACCAGCGCCAGACCCTCATGCACACCTCCCTCGTCGCCGGCGTCTACGACACCCCCATCGACCGCGAAAGCGCCTACGAACGCCTCAAGAATCGCGCCGCCACCTCCCCCACCTCATCCACCTCCACCAACCCCACTTGGACCCCACCCCAACCCTGGACTCCGCCTGCATCCCAGATCCCACCCCAAAGTCATCAGCCCGCCCATACTCCTCCCGCCCAATCCGCCACAGGTGCCCAATGGTCCCCCCAGGCAGGGCAGGGAAGCACCCCACCCCAGCCCACCGGCGGCGCCCAGAACCCATTTCCTCCACCCAACACCCAGCCCGGAGCCTCGGTCGCCAGCTCCATCCTCGGCACCCTAGGCTCCATCTTCGGCGGAACCACCGGCCCCCGCGGAGGCCACCGTGAAGGCCTGGGCGAGGCCATGCTCAAATCCGCCGCCCGCTCCACCGGAACCGCCGTCAGCCGCCAGATCGTCCGCGGAGTCCTCGGCTCCATCCTCGGAGGCTCCCGCCGCTAGAGCCCCGTCTCGCGGGGAGGTCGTATTTCGCTGGTTCCTATCTAAGCTTGACCACGAGATCGATCTTCTTCGCCATACGCAGGTCGAACAGGCTCAGCGTCTTCGTCTTGGAACGCCGTCCCCGGTACGTCGACCAGACGCTGTAGTCTGTGTCGCTCTGCAGCCGCTTGAAGCTGTAACGCCCACTCTGATCGGTAATGTACGAGAGCACGCCGTGGGTGTTCTGGTCCTCCACCTGCACCACCGCGCCCTTCAGTGGTTCATGGTGCCGGTCCCTCACTGTTCCCTCAAGGTCGCGATAGTGATGCTGCGCACGCAGCTCTGACGGAAACAAAAAGAGAGCGGCCGCCCCCAGCAACGCCCCGGCTGCTCTCAAACCTGCGACCCTCCGCCATGGAACTCCGGCCATCCGTGCCCTCCCTTTCCCCGAGTCTACGCGCCGACCACCCCAACCTCGCCTCCACCCTCGTTATGATAGAGACGTCATGCCCTTCCCCATCAAAGTCTGCTCCATCTGCTCCGAAGAGTTCGAGCTCAAGCCCGACAAACCCGGCTTCGCCAACCGCTGCCCCCGATTGCAGTGCCGCCGAGCAACCGGAGCCCGGCAGCAAGACGCGCATGGACGCCGATGAACGCAAGAATCAGACTGACGCCAACGAAGCCCGAAGGCAGGCAATGCGCCAACTCCTCTACCGCAAGGACAGCTGATATCGCTTCGGCTTTCCCTCGTCCCCCTTCAAGGCGAAGCGGCAGCACGTCCGCAATACCTCAATTGTCTTGACGCCAGCCCCGCACCTCAAGCATGCTTCTCCCACGACAACATTCAGCGGAGGACACACATGAGCACCTCCGGGCCCCCCATCCAGAGACTCAAAGACTCCATGCGCGCCTCATGGATGGCCGGCGACTTCGGAGTCGTCGCCAAAACCATCTCCGGCGGCGCTGAATCCTTCGTCAGCCGCCTCTCCATCCCGCCCGGCGCCCGCGTGCTCGACGTCGCCTGCGGCACCGGCAACCTCGCCATCCCCCTCGCCCGCAGTGGCGCCATCGTCACCGGCGTCGACATCGCCCCCAACCTCCTCGCCCAGGCCCGCGAACGCGCCCGCGCCGAAGGCCTGGAAGTGAATTTCGACGAGGGCGACGCCGAGCAGCTCCCCTACCCCGACGCCTCATTCGATGCGGTCGTCAGCATGTTCGGAGCCATGTTCGCCCCCCGCCCCGAGCTCGTCGCCTCCGAACTCGCCCGCGTCCTCAAAGCCGGCGGCCTGCTCGCTATGGCCAACTGGAACCCCGCCAGCTTCTCCGGCCAGATGTTCAAGGTCGCCGCCCGCCACGTTCAGCCGCCGCCCGGCATCGCGCCGCCCGTCCTCTGGGGCGACGAGGCCACCGTCCGCGATCGCCTCGCGCCGGCCTTCTCGAACATCGAGACCGAACTTATCCCCATCGACTTCGACCTGCCCACCAACCCCGCCGGAGCCGTCGCCTTCTTCCGCAAATACTTTGGCCCCACTCAAGTCGCCTTCAGCCGCCTCGATGACTCCGGCCAGGCCGCCTTCGCCGCCGATCTCGAATCCCTCTGGTCCACCGCGAACGTCGCCCGGGACCCGTCCAATCAGACCCTCATCCGCAACCAATACCTGCAAGTCACAGCCATCCGCACCTAGCCCTACTCTCACGAAATTGTCATCCTGAGTGCAGCGAAGGTCCCGCTTCCCTACCTCGGCATCACACCGCCACCAGCCGCCCCTCCCGCAGCCGCAGCACCCGGTCGCACCTCCGCGCAAAATCCATGCTGTGCGTCACCAGAACACTCGCCAGCCCATGCGCCCCATGCAGCCGCTTCATTAACCCAAACACCGCCTCCGCCGTCCGCTCATCCAGGTCACCCGTAGGCTCATCCGCCAGCAGCACCTTCGGCTCCGTCACCAGCGCCCGCGCCAGACTCACCCGCTGCTGCTCCCCCCCACTCAACTCGCCCGATTGGTGCTCGGACCGCTCCGCCAGCCCCACCTCTCCCAGCCACCGCCGGGCCGCCTCCATGGCCACCGCCCTCCGCTCTCCCCGCGCCAGCAGCGGCATCGCCACATTCTCAATCGCCGTAAACTCCGGCAGCAGGTAGTGGAACTGCCACACATACCCCACATCCCGGTTGCGAAACTGCGAAGCCTCCGCTCCGGTCATCCCACTCAGCCGCTTTCCCGCACACCACACCTCACCCGCCGTCGGCCGGTCGAGCGCCGCCAGCAGATGCAGCAGCGAACTCTTGCCCGCGCCACTCTCCCCCACCACCGCCACCATCTCCCCCGCCCGCACCTCGATATCCAGCCCCCGAAACAGCTCCAGATCCCCCCCTCCGCTCTTCGCCTCCCGCGACACCGCCGGGTACCGCTTCGTCAGCCCCACCGCCCGCAGCACCACTTCGCCTAAGCCTTCATCTCCCGCTTGCGGGGCCATCCCCCCCGGCCCGCGATCGGTCACCGGCTCCGCGCCGCCATCCCGCGCCGTCTCCCCGCCTGAACCACCATCCGAGCCCCGCCCCAGACCACCGTCACCTCGACCGGAGGCAGCCTCATCGCCGCAGCGGAGAGACCCCTGTATTTCGCCCCCCTCCGCGCCCATCACCCCTCGTCCACCGATACCTTCCCGCCATCATCCCCCACCACCGCCCGCTCGCCGTCATCGCTCATGGCGGAGTTGACCCTAATCTCATCCACATCCGTCTGGGGCCGGCCCCGCGCAGCCTTCGCTCCCCTCCACTGCGGCCGAAACGCCACGCCGATCCGGTTCCAGGCCCCAATGCTTGCAATCGCAACCGTCAGGTCCACGACTTCCTTATCCGGGAAGTGCTCCCGCACGGCCCCCAATGCCGCATCCGGGACATGCCCGTCCTGAACATTTGTAACCGCTTCGGTCCACGCTAGCGCCGCCCGCTCCGTCTCGGTGAACGCCTCCGACTCGCGCCACCCCGCAACCGCGGCCACCCGGCTCTCCGGTTCGTGATGCTTCGCCAGCTCATGCGAGTGCATCCCAATACAAAACTCACACCCGTTCATCTGCGATGCCCGCAGCCGCACCAGCTCCAGCAGCACCGGAGACAGTCCACTCGCCACATTCAGGTAATGCTCCACACCCCGCATCGCCCCAATCCCCTCAGGCGATAGATCCGCATACTTCAACCTCTGCTGTTCACTCATACCGCAAAGCCTCCGCAGGCAGCACCTTCGCCGCCGATCCCGATGGATATAGCGTAGCAACTAAACTCACGCCCAGGCTCACCGCCCCCACCACCAGCCCATCCCACCACCGCGCCGCGAACGGCAAGTAGTCGATCGAGTACACCGCCGAGTCCAGCCGGATAAACCGGTAGTGCCCACCCGCCCAGCTCACCCCATATCCCACCACCAGCCCAAGCACTGTCCCGATCACCGAGATCAGCAGGCCCTGCATCAGGAACACCCGCCGCACCTGAGCCGCCGTCACCCCAAAGCTCATCAGCACCGCGATATCCCGCGTCTTCTCCATCACCATCATCGTCAGCGCGATCAAAATATTCAGCGCCGCCACGCACACAATCAGAGCCAGAACTATAAAGGTTACAATCTGCTCCAGCTTCAACGCCCGAAACAGCTCGCGATTCTGCTCCATCCAGTTCGTCGTCTGGAACCCCTTCCCCGCCACCCTCTCGATCTCCGCGCCCACCTCTCTCGCCCGGTATAGGTCATCCAGCTTGAACGAGATCACCGAGATCAGGTCCGGCTCCGAAAACAGCCGCTGCGCATCCGTCAGCCGCATAAATCCATAGCTCGAGTCGTACTGATAAAACCCCGACGCAAAGATCCCCACCACCCGAAACCGCTGATACCGCGGCACCAGGCCCAGCGGCGTCAACTCCCCCTGCGGACTCGTTACCAGCACCGAATCCCCCACCCCCGCCCCGATCGTCTCCGCCAAATCCTTCCCAATCACAATGGGTGGCGCCGCCTGCGCATATGGCGTCACCTCAGGCCCGGGTGCCCCATCTTCGCGCGCATTATGCGAATGGGCGGGGCCCACATCGCCGGACGGCAAATGCCCGGGTGCCCCATCCATCGCAGCTTCACCGCGATGGGTGGGACGTAATCCGCCGGCTGCACCAGTCCTCGCCGCTGAGCTCTGGTCCTTGTCTCCGCCCCGGACCTCACGACGCCCACCAGATCCGGGTGGACCATCCTTTCTCGTCGTCTGAGAAAGGATGGGTTGCTCTCCTCCGGTGACCGCAGAACCCTTGAGACATTCGACCGCTCCCAACCCGGGATCGCACGCACCCCCCACCGGCTCCAGCTCCGCCGCACTCCCCACCTTGATCGACTGCAACAGATCCCCCACCCGCCGCTCGTCCGCCGGAATCACCCCTTCCACCAGCGCCCCTCCACTCCTTGCCCCACGCGAGATCAGCACCTGCCCATACAGCCCCGGAGCCGCCGCCGTCACATGCGGCACCCTTCTCAAACGCTCCAGCAGCGGCCGCCACTCCCGTATCCCATCCGCCGCCACCCGCATCAGCTGCACATGCGCCGTCGACCCCAGCAGCCGCTCCTGCAGATCCCGCCGCATCCCATTCGTGATGGCCAGCGCAACAATCAGCGAAGCCACCCCCGCCGCAACCCCAATCACCGAGATCGCCGTGATCACCCCCACCACCGCCTGCCGCCGCTTCGCCCGCAGATACCGCGCCGCAATGAAGAGCTCAAACCGCATGGCTACCGCACCACCGCCTTCACACTCGCCATATTCTCAAACCGGTCATACACCCGCACCGCAATCACATGCTCCCCCGGCCTCACCACCCCGCCCGCGGCCTCTCCCGAGACCACCGGCGCCGCCGCCAGGAAGTCGTACCGCTCGCTCAACGAGTCCGACAACCCGCCCACCGGCTCCACATACTGCCACGGCCCCGCATCCACCGAATACTCCGCGTGCGCAATCGGAGACGTCGCATCCCGCGCCTCAAACGTCACATGCATCTTCCCTGGTGAGACGGCCTCCATTCGCGCCACCAGCGCCCCCGGTACCGGCGGCGTCGTATCCACCGTAAACCCCGCGCTCTCCCTCTCGCCCGCCAGCGCATCCGCGTCCGTATGCACCGGGGCATCGCTCGCCACCACCTTCGCGACATAACTTCCATCCGGCAGCAGGGAAGCGTCGAAGCTCAAAAACCGCTCTGAGATCTTGTCCTTCAGCAACCTCCAGTTCGCCTCATTCTCCCCCCGGTACCAGACCGCGAACATCAGATCGTCGCCATTATCGTCGTGCGCCACCCACCGCACCGTCACCGCGTTCCTGTCCTTTTGCGCCGTCAGCGGAGCCGTCCCCGCATCCTGCACCAGGCTGATGGCCTGCGCCGCTCCCGCAGCCGCCGGAAACACCACCTGCACCGTCGGAGGCTGCGTCGAAGCCGGTGTCGCCGCCACCCGCGCGCCCGCCGCCACCACCACCTCGTCCACCACCGGCGCCACATTGCGCGGAAGGTAATTCAACCCCACCGCATCCACATCCGCGCCCGCCCGCAACTCCGCTTTCCATTGCGCGTACCGTCCCATCGGAACGCCCGCCGCGCTCCCCGCGGAGTCAACGTTCGGCCGCACCTTCACCCATTCGCTCCACCCCTCCACCGAACTCGGCACATTGCCCGTTCGAACCGAAACATCAAACGCCGGCGCCGCCCCTTTCCCCGCCAGAAGCCCCGTCTCAAGCCCCGCCCCGTACTGCACCTCCACCCGCCCCCACCGCGAGATCTGCCCCGCATCGAACACCTCGCTCGTATACGTGCTGACCCGCGCCCTGGCATCGCCCAGCCGCATCACCTTTCCCCCATTGCTCGTTCCCACCAGCAGCCCGTCCCTTGCCGTCGCAAACGCCGTCGCCTGCGCTGCCCCCTCCATGCGCGCCACCTCCGTGAACCGCCCCGGCGCCTTCGCATCCACACGGTACACCCGCCCCCGGTTGCCCGATGCCGCCATCACCTCGCCACCGCGCACCGCCAGCGCGTACACCACGTCGTCCTTCAGCGTCACCAGCTTCGAGGGCGTCCCATCCGCCGCGATCCGGTCGATCTCCGATCCGTCCGGCACCACCCCGTTCGCACCCGCTGCCGTCGCCGAGCCCGGCTGCGAAAACGTAACCGTAACGCCTACATTTCCCGTCACCGGCAGCGGCGGCAGCCCCGGCATCGACCCCGGCCCACCCTTCGCGCCCACCGCCGCCGCGTACACGTCGCCCGCCCCGCCCAGGGCAAGGGCCGTGATCTCCTTCCGCCCCGCCGCATACGCCGCAAACGGCCGTGCTCCGGCCTGCGTCGTCAGCACTCTATAGATCACCCCAGCCCCATCCGACCCCGCCCAAAGTGTTCCATCCCCAGCCATCGCCAGGCACCGGATGTGCTGGTCCGCTGTCCGGAACAGCACATCCGCCCCCGCTGCGGAGCCCTTGCCCACGGAGCCTTTGCCCACCGTTCCCTTGCCCACGGCTCCCGGCCCCACCGTTCCCGGCCTCACCCGGTACACCAGCGCCGGCGCCCCAGCCGCCACGTACACCGCGCCATCCTTGCCCACCGCCAGATCCCACAGATACTTCGGCCTCTCCGTCGTTGCCGCTGGATCGAACACCACCTCCGCCTGCGTGCCGGCCTTTCCCAGTCGATACACCTTGCCATCCGGAGAGGTCGCCGCATACACCGCTCCATCCCCGCCCACGCGCACCGCCTGCACGCCCAGTTCCTTGCCCTCAAAGATCCTCTCCGCCCTCCCGTCCGCCCCCACCCGCATCACCGCGGCCGACCCGTTCGTGCTCCCGCCCAACCCCACATACGCCGACCCGTCCGCGCCAACCGCCACCGACCACACATAGCTCGCCCCCGCCGTATACAGCAGGGAAACCGCCGGCCCCGGCTCCATCCGCCCATCACTCCGGATCGCCACACCCTCCGACGTCCCCCGCTGCATCTCGTCGTACCGCCCCACACTCCACAGCTTGGTGCCCTGCGCCGCCGCCACTCCCGCCATCACCGCCCATACCAGGCTCACCAGAACCGACCGCCGCATGCTCATCGTTCTCAAAGTCTATCGCCAGAGTCTATCGGCCGGCCTCGCCCGCATTCACCGCCGCCGCTTTCTCCGGGACCGTCAGCACCACATCCGCCATCTCGCCCCGCAGCAGCAGCGGCTGCTCCGCCGCGCCATACGCCGTCAGCAACCGCTCCTTATCGATCGTCGGCGGAAACATCCCCGGCGTACTCTTCACCGTCTCCCACACCGCATCGCGCGCGTCCGCCGTCTTCACCACGTAGTCGCCCTCCGGCACAAACTCGAACCGGAACACACCGTCCTCTCGCCCCACCTCCGCCGTCGCCAACTCCTTTCCATCGTCCCTGTAAGCCAGCACCACCTTTGCGGCATCCACCTTGTGCCCGTCCTTCTTGGCGACCACGATGCCCGTCACGCGGTGCAACTTCGCCAGCGGAATGGTCAGCTCCTCCCCGTCCCGCTCCTGCCCTGGTCCAACCGTAAACGGAGTCGCATCGCTCTGCCGCGTCGCGCCCCTTCCATAGAACGGCAACGTAAACCGATCCTTCGTCATCACAAACGCCATCGTCTGCCCCTCGCCGGCGCCCTTGGTCATGGTCGTCTTTTCATCCTGCAGCGTCAGGTCGGTCTCGAGCAGGTACGTCGCCGGCGGAAACCCCGAGATCCGAAACCCACCACGATCATCGGTCTGCTTAGCCCAGAACATGCTTCCAACCCCCAGCTTCATCTCCTCCCATTTGCCCCCATCGCCTTTCTTCAGCAGCTTCACCGCCACCCCGATCGCTGGGCTTCCATCGTCAAAGCGCACCGTCCCGCTCACCGCCGACCCTCGCTCCATCCGCACCTGCACCCGCTCCATATGCGCTGCCTCCACCCGCACCCGGTTCAGCGCCCGCCCCACCAGCCGCTGCATCTCAGGCGACGGATCCTCCATCTCCTTCGCCGTAAACATGGCCCGCGTGGAGAGATACCCCGCCATCTCCACATCTACGAAGTAGTCGCCAGGCGGCACCTTCGGAAAAGCAAACTCCCCGTCGAGGTCCGTCTGCAGCGTCACTCCCTCCACGCTGCCCGCCGTTACCTCACCCTTCGTGCTCTTCTTTTCCCCACTCGCCGCCCTTACCGTCTCCAGGTGCACCTTCGCTGCCCGCGCCGGATCGTTCGTGTCCCCGCACACCACCCTCCCCGTCACCGCTCCCGTTGGCTCCACCCGCACCTGCGCCACGGCGGAGATACCCGCTAGCAACAGCCCCGTGACCACCATCACCCGATTCCGACCGGTCCACCTCATACTCTTTTGCCCTAGCCCTTCTTTCTTCCATTCCCGAAGGGAACCTGCTTCTTCCCCCCGCCTAACCCGCACCTCAATTCGTCAGCACTGCCCGGTACCGCACCTGATTCTTCTTCACCTTCGCGATCGCCTCATTCGCCTTCGCCATCGCGTACCGCTCGGTCACCGCGCTCACCCCATGCCTGGCCGCCACATCCAGCATCTCCGCGATATCCGTCGGGCTTCCCGTGGGAGAGCCTGCCAGCGCCTTCTGCCCTCCGACCAAGGCAAACGCCTGCAACTGCATCGACGACGGCGGGACCCCAACCACGCACAACATCCCCTTCGGTCGCAGCGCATTCACATACCCCGGCCAGTCTTGGTCCGCGCTCACCGTGCTCAGCAGGAAGTCGAACCGGCCTGCAACCTTCTTCAGCGCACCCGTATCCCGCGTATTCACGAAATGGTGCGCTCCCAGCTCCTTCGCCTCCTTCTCCTTGTCTTTCGAGGTCGAGAACGCCGTCACCTCCGCCCCGAACGCCTTCGCGAACTGCAGACCCATGTGCCCCAGCCCGCCAATCCCGATCACGCCCACCCGCGAAGACGGCCGAACTCCATGATTGCGCAACGGACTATACACCGTGATCCCGCCGCACAGCAGCGGCGCCACATTCTCGCTCCCCAGCACCTCGGGCACGGGGATCGCGAATCGCGAGTTCACCCGGATCCGGTCCGCATATCCGCCGTTCCGCCCAAGGCACGTCGGCTGCGCCTTTGCGCACAGGTGCTCCTCCCCCCGGCGGCACCATTCGCAGATCCCACAGCTGTCAGCCTGCCACCCTATGCCCATCCTCTCGCCCAGCTTGCGGTCCTTCACCAGACTGCCTATCCCGGCCACCGTACCCACCACCTCGTGGCCCGGAATAAACGGGTACTTGCTCAAGCCCCAGTCATTGTCGATCAGGTGCACGTCGCTATGGCACACTCCGCAGTGCGAGATCTTCACCTCGATCTCATTGGCGTTCAACTCGCCCGGATCGTACCGGTACGGCAGCAGCTGTGCCCCGGCCGCATGCGCGGCCAGACCTTGGAATTCGCTCATCGTCGATCGTGTCCTTCTCGCAGGTCGTCGACCCCGCCCGCGCCTACGAGATGCTACATCAACCCACCATCAACTCCGCGGTCGCATTGGGCAGGTCACAGTACCCGCGGTTCCCAGGCGTGTCGAACATGGTCAAAGCCTGTAACCCTTTCATCCTTGTCAAATGATCGTTGTCAAACCTGTCTAACGCACCGTAAGCGTCAGCACCTGCGATCCGCTCACCGCATCGCCCACCTCCGCCGACGCCGCCTCCGAGACGCTCTCGCTCGTCAGCCGCAGCCTCTGCGTCTCCCTCAACGGCTCCAGCACATTTGCCATCGAGAGCGGCACCGACGCCAGCGCCGCCGAGTCCAGCACCGCCTGCGCCGAGTGGTCCAGCAGCGTCACATACAGCCGGTCATTCGCATGCAGCCGGTCTGCCTCCGCTACCGCATCCGCCAGCGGCACCGCATGGGAGCTCCCCGACGCCGGCGCCATCAGCCGGTCGACCGCCGCCCCATCGCTCACCAGCACCCGCATCGGCCCGGCCGTCGCAAACGCCGGCACCGTGATCCGCATCCGCACCACCCGCGGTGCCTCCGCATACGGCCGCAGCACCGCTTCCACCTCCACCGTCTCTCCCGGTTTCGCCTCCGTCCGGCTCAGCCTCGCCGAATCCAGCACCGCGATCCGCCTCTGCCCGATCGCCTCCAGCCGCAGCCGAACCCCCGTCACCACCGGCTGCTCCAGGCTGTTGCCGTACACGCGGCTGAACCGGTCCCCCACCAACAGCGCCGCATTGATCGCCCCCGAGTTGAACTCGCCCACCCCCGGCATCCCCGGCGCCATCATCCCTCGCATCCGCACCGGCGGCATCGTCGCACCCTCTCGCCCGTCCAAACCCCGCCGCGCCACCCCGATCTCCCCCGACACCCTCCAGCTCGTCTCCGCCGAGGCCGTATTCGTCTGCTGCATCGTCTGGTACACCGACACCAGCATCGCCTGCGGGGTCAGGTCGCGGTTATCCAGCACCCGCAGGTGAAAGGCCTTGGTCGCACCCGCGCTCCCCGTCCCGACCTCCACCTCCACCGGAATCATCCTCGCCCGCGCTCCGAACCTGCCCAGGATCGCCGACGCCCGGTCCTCCGTAAACGCCCCCACCTCTTCCGTCGCATTCACAATCTTAAAGGCGTTCAGCGGGCTCGGCAGCGTCGCCACGACCTCCGCCTTAGTCATCGGCATATCCACCGCGCCCGATTGCGTCAGCGGATGCCCGCACGCCAGCAGCCGCGTCGCGTCCACATACGTCACCGTGCACGTCCCCGTAATCGACAGATCGCCTTCCACCAGCACCGCGCTTACCGCACTCCCCGGAACCAGCGGCTCCGGCTGCCGTGCCTTCGCGTCCATTCCGCCCAGACCCGCCACCGGCGTCATCCCCATAGCCCGAAACCTGTCGCCAAACCGCTCCACCGTCTCTTGGCTGAAGCCGCCAAATACCACCGGGGTCTCCATCGCCTGCATCCCCGCTCCCTCGCCCGCCGCTCTCCGCGAGGGGCTCGGTGCCGTCACCCCATCCCGCACCTCCAGCATCTGTTCGATCGGCGTGATCCCCGCGATCGGCTCCTTGCTGAACTGCCCAATCCTGTAGCTCAGCGCGCCCACCAGCCGCCCATCCACGTACACCGGGCTTCCACTCATGCCCGCCACCACCCCCGTAAACTCCGGCTTCACCCCCACCAGCCGCGCCAGGATCATGTCCCGTCCCGGCCCCAGCCCGCCCTTCAACACCCCCAGGATCTCGACCTCCATCCGCTCCGGCTTCACCCCCTCGAACACCGTATACGCCTCCCCCTTCAGCCCCCGCCGCACCTCCGCCAGCGGAAACATCCGCGTCTCTCCCGCCGCCCCGCTGCTCCCCAGCCCGTTGCTCGCCAGCTCTTTGGTCGCCGCCCCATCGCTCCCCAAACCCGCCGCCGCCGGAGCGCTCCGCTGCCCCCACCCCCGCCCATGCACCAAAAACAGCATCCCAAACGTCCAAATCATCAGCCGTCTGCATCGGTACGGGCGCTCTCTTCGATCATCCATTGCGTCCATGACATAGAAGACTAAAGCCTGAGAGACCTAAGCGTCCTCGCCCACGCGCCCAACCCGCCCAGATCCGACATCCCGCAACCCTTTACCGCCTCCGCCGACGGAGTAAAGTCACTGATGATGAACGCCCATCCCCTTCGCCGTTTCACCCTCCTCACCCTCTTCGCTCTTCCATTCTCAATCTCCGCCCCCGCCTCCGCCTCAGCGCAGGAGGCGCCTTCCCCTCAGCAAGCGCCCTCCACGCAGAACGCGCCCGCCCCCCAGCAGCAGCAAAAGCCCACCCCGCCCCCCGCTCAGCCGGACGACCAGGCCGGCCCCCAGACCGACACCGGCCCCATCATCCTTAAGAAGAAAAAAGAGCCCACCGACGCCGAGCCGCCCGCCCCCGCCGCCCCCGCCGAGCCCAAGGTCAAAAATCCTAACGGCGAAACCTACTCCCTCCGCGTCGACGTCCCCATCGTCAACCTCGACGTCAGTGTCATCCTCGATAAGACCCACCAGTTCGTCCCCGGCCTCAAAAACGGCAACTTCCAGGTCCTCGAAGACGGCGTCCCCCAGCAGGTCCAGACCGTCCGCATCGCCCAAACCCCCATCACCGCCGTCATGCTCCTCGAGTTCGCCGCCAACAGCTACTACTTCATCTACGACATGCAGAACGCCTCCACCCAGTTCTTCCGCACCCTCCGCCCCGACGACTACGTCGCCGTCATCACCTACGACCTCCGCACCCACATCCTCACCGACTTCACCAACAACAAAGAGGTCATCGCCGACTCCCTCCGCTCCCTCACCATCCCCGGCTTCTCCGACACCGACATGTTCGACGCCCTCTACGAGACCCTCGACCGAACCTCCCGCATCGAAGGCCGCAAATACATCATCCTCATCGGCACCGGCCGCGATACCTTCTCCAAACTCACCCTCGACAAGATGCTCGCTAAAATCAAGGCCACCCCCAACGTCACCATCTTCTCCATCGGCACCGGCGCCTTTATCCGCGAGATCGCCGACTCCCGCGGACAGATGGGCGGCATCCAGCGGCTCGACTACCTCCAGGCCGAAAACCAGCTCCGCACCTTCGCCCAGATGACCGGCGGCCTCTACTTCAACCCCCTCTTCGAGGGAGCCCTCCCCGACGTCTTCAACCAGATCAACGACTCCATCCGCAACCAGTACATCCTCACCTACCGCCCCACCAATCCCAAGAACGACGGCAGCTACCGCCGCCTCAAAGTCCAGCTCGTCGACAACGAAGGCCACCCCCTGCGCATGTCCGACGAAAAGGGCAAACCCCTCAAGTACTCCGTCATCGCCCGCGACGGCTACAAAGCCAAACTGCCCGTCGAATAAACAGTCCGAACGCACCCCGCGTTTAACAATATAGCCAGGAATTTAAACAGGGCACGGGCTATCTGCCTGCGGGAACATCGATCTCCGATCCGAGATGGAGCGAAGGCAGCGTTGCGATGATCTGCTGGGTCTCGATGGATACGGTGATGACCTGGCCGACGAGACGGAGGATATATTGGGGGTCGTCGGGGCGGTTGGGGTCGTTGGTGATGCCGGAGCGGGGGTCGGTGGAGACGCGGTACTGGTCGACGATCCACTCGATGGCGGAGCGGTTGCCAAGGCGGTAGTCGAAGGCGGCTGCGGGAATGCCGCGGAGTGTGACGAAGTCGTTGTAACGGAGTTCGGATTTGTCTTTCGAGAGCTTCATGCGCTCGACCCGGAAGGTGACCTCGGCTTTGGGATCTTCGATCTGTTCGAGCTTGTATTCGGGCTGCTGCTCGTAGTCGATGTGGAGTTCCATGAGGCGCTTGCCGGCTGCGGCGAAGGCATGGAGATCGGGTGGGAAGGGGATGCGGGGGAGTTCGCGCTTGAGGTTGGCGGCGTAGCGGGTGCGGTACTCGGGGTGATGGAGGACGGCGTAGGTGGCGTGGAAGATGTCCCACTTGGTGATGGTTTCGTCGTTGTAGTGGGTGCGGAACTTGGAAAGAGCCCAGTCGGTGATGTTGTCGCGGCGGTTGCCGCCATTTTTGTCGTAGATGTAGTACGGAAGCCACTTGGGCACGGTGCCAGGGCCAAAGAAGTTCAAGTCTGGAATCGTCGCTGCAGCAAATGCTGCGAAAGGCCGTTCCGACCCTATGCCAGATGCCGCGATCATGACGTTTGAAGTATTTGGGTTCGGAAAGATGCGCTGGAGTTGATACCGCTCCTCGTTCCAAAAATCTTCAAAATAAAAATGTAATTTCCGGAACGGACGATAGGAGCTTGTTCGAAAATCCTGCTCAACTACCCCAGCGGGAACAAGCCGCCCAAGGAGACTCTTCGTTTGTCGTGTCCACTTGATACGCTTATCAGAAACATCAACAAACGCTTCTGGAACTGGCCTTGGTAACGGCCGCCTTACATAGCGATCGAGCGTCTCGTTGTATTGCTGTATGGCAACTGTAACAGTCGATCTAAGACTGCTGAGGTGTTCGTTGTAGTTGTATGCGTCCCGGCTTGACGCAATGCCTCTGGACTGAACTCCCCAAATGTCCGCGACTGACAACAGCTCATCGAACATGGCTGATTGATCTGCGTTTAGCCAGTGCCCTCTGGTATCGGGCTGTAGAATCTTCCAATCAATCTTCTTGATTGAAGTCGCTTCATCTAGGAACAGATACTTTTGCCCTCGCGTCCAACTGTTCCCTACGGCAGCGTAACGAACTATGCACTTTCTCTTTTCTCGCTCACCCTTGTGACGAATTAAGACGCTTACGCTTACGCCTACTTGAATCCCAAACACATTATGCGTCGTGCCTGAAAGCTTTGGGTTTTTGCGGATATTGCCACCTAAATCGAGCGCGTAAATTGCGTCGAAGTCCCCGACGAGATGTTTGCGAACGCCGTCTGCGGATGCAGACTCTAGAAATCCGCTGTTCGTCACAAATGCGATAACGCCCTCATCCTTGATCCGATCTGAAGCCCAACGGAAGGCTTTAATGTATGGATCGGAAAGAGAGTTCTTGTTCATGGCGAGAGAACTCTTCGCATAGGTCTCAGAGACGCGCTGATCAAGATCCTTGTACTTTCGATTCTTGTTGTTATCACTCTCGCTCTCTTGCCCAGCGTTGTAGGGGGGATTTCCGATGACGACGTAGATCGGCGCTGTCATCTGGGTTTCGATTCTCGATGTATTCGCTTCGGCAAACATCGTGGATTGCGCCCGCATATCAAAGGTATCTACTAGGCATATACCTTCAAACGCCTTGTACTCCATCGCACGCTCCATGTAAGCGTGTTCGATGTTCATGCTGGCGATGTAGTAGGGGAGGAGCATGATTTCGTTGCAGTGGAGTTCGTGTGCGTACTTGTGCGGGAGGGCGGAGCGTTTGATCTGCTGCATGATGCGGGTGATGAAGTTGCCGGTGCCGGTGAAGGGGTCGAGGATGTGGACGCCGGAGTCGGAGAGGGCTTTGCCGAACTCCTGCTGGAGAATCTCTTCGACGGAGCGGACCATGAAGTCGACGATGGGCTGCGGAGTGTAGACGATGCCGTGGGTTGGAGTGCCCGGCTTGCTTTGTACCAGTGGCTAAGCGAGAACTGGACAAGGAGAGCGTATGGGACGAGGGAAGAAGTACCAGCCTGAGCAGGTGGTAAACCTGCTGCGTCAGATCGAAGTGGGCGT